>Ga0209750_1000331_pt1 | contig 25316 bp, 20 predicted proteins | sample YNPBryulayer2012_FD_185813 | JGI IMG/M metagenome (GOLD analysis project Ga0209750, IMG submission 185813) | Anoxygenic and chlorotrophic microbial mat microbial communities from Yellowstone National Park, USA - YNP Bryant MS upper layer 2012... ...
CCCAGGCATGCGCTGGAGCCGCCAGGGTGCTGAAAACCTGCTGCCTATACGTGCCGCAATCCTCAGCCAGCGCTTCGATGAACTGTGGACACGTGTCTACAACTCGCCCCTAAATTGAGACGCACCCTTCTCTCTGTTCCAATTGCAACCTACGTCAATTTGTGGTATACTATACCTGACTTTGTGCAACGTACTTTCCAGCGTAACAAAACTATGCCATTATCAGTGAATGCTATTCCCGGACCAAAAGGTCTCCCTGGGGTTGGAGTTGCGCCGCGGCTGCTGAATGATCCACTCGATCTTCTACTGCGCATCCATCGGCACTACGGCGATCTGGTCAAGCTCCCGCTTGGTAAGCACACGATGTATCTTGCGGTGCATCCCGATATGATCAAGCGGATCACGCAAGAGAACTGGAAAAATTACATCAAGCAATACACGACCATGGAAGACATCCTCGGTCAGGGGTTGGTCACCAGCAACGGCGACCACTGGCTGCGCCAGCGGCGTCTGATACAACCGGCGTTCCACCATCAACGGATTACCCAGATGGCAACGGTGATGGTTGAGGAGGCTGAGCGTATGCTTGAGCGGTGGGAAGCTTACGCTCGCCATCGGCAGCCGGTTGACATTCAGGCCGAGTTGATGCTGTTGGCCGAAAAGATTATCGTGCGCACGATGTTCAGCACCTCGCTGAGCGATACAGAAGCAGCACAGGTGGGAAAAGCATTCAACGACACCCTCAACTGGGTTGCCGGTCAACAATTTCGCCTGCTGCAACCACCGCGAAGTTGGCCAACACCGGCCAATCGGCGCTACTATCGCAATCTTGCCCTGCTTGAACAAACCGTGTATCGCCTGATCAACGAACGCCAACAGCGTCAGGGCGAACACGACGACCTGCTAGAAATGCTGGTCAGCGCACGCGATGCCGATACCGGCGAGCCGATGTCTTCCAAGCAGATCCGCGACGAAGTGATGACGATCTTCCTCGCCGGTCACGAAACCACGGCTGGCACGTTGTCATGGATTTTACACCTGCTTGCTCACCACGGTGATAGCGAACGCAAATTACGAGCCGAATATGCTGCCGTACTCGGTGGAAGGAATCCGACCCCTGCCGATCTCCCCCAGCTCACGTACAGCCGGATGGTCATCGATGAAACGCTGCGTCTCTACCCGCCGACCTGGCTGCTCTCACGCACGCTCGTTGGCCCAGACACATTGGGTGACTACGACCTTCCCGCCGGTGCAATTGTTGCCCTCAGCCCGTATGTCACCCATCGCCATCCCGAGTTCTGGCCCAATGCTGAAAGTTTCGACCCCGAACGTTTCCATCCCGAAACGGTGGCAGGTCGCCATAAATTCGCCTACGTACCGTTCCTCAGCGGACCACGCCAGTGCATCGGGAACAACGTTGCTTTGATGGAAATGCAGATGGTGTTGCCGATGATCCTGCAACGCTTCCACGTCAGTGCTATCCCTGGCTACCCGGTGTTCCCGGTGGCGAAGGCCACCCTACGCCCAGGACCACGGCAGAGGTATACCCTGATATAGAGAAGATTTTCAAGGCGAGAATAGACTGGTCGGAAGCAGACGAAGTAGAGCAGGAACTACAAAGTCGTATAGCAAAGTTAAAAGCTTCTGCCCCTTTCAGAACCAGTCATAATGCTGATTTTTCGTTGGCACGCTTAGCTTACGCTCCATGTCGCTTACTAAAACCAGAGGTCGTGCTCGAAACTGGCGTTGCTTACGGGGTGATGAGTTCTTTCATCCTTAAAGCCATGGCGTGCAATCAATTAGGACAACTGATAAGCATAGATCTGCCACCTCTGGGAAAACATAGTGATAGCTTTGTAGGATTCCTGATTCCTGAGCGGTATAAATCAAGATGGCAGTTACATCGAGGGAGCAGTAAGCGTTTGCTTCCAAGATTGCTTCCTCAGATCGGACGGGTTGATTTCTTTATTCATGACAGTCTACACACGTATTGGAATATTCGTAGAGAGCTATTCACCGTAACCCCGTATTTATCTCGTCGATCCGCTGTCCTGCTCGATGATGTAGACGGGAATCGTGCATTTTCAGAAATGGATAGCACGTACACATCCACAGTATTCAACGGTCTTTAGACAAACAAGAAAGCAAAATGTTGGTGGAGTGGCAATATTTGTGTAATTAGAGCTACATGATACTCGTATGACTGGCTTGTCTAATAATCCAATGCAGACTATTCCATCATTTTCCGTACTCAATGTCCGTGTTCATGCTGTTCAGATTCCTGATGTCATCGACCGGATACAGCAATGGATTTTGGAAGGAAAGCGTAGTCATTTTATCGCCGTGACCGGGATGCACGGTGTGACAGTCGCGTGTGAAAATGCTCAGTTCAGACACATTTTAAACACCGCAGACCTTGTTGTACCAGATGGAATGCCACTTGTGTGGCTTGGACGACGTAAAGGCTACCCCCTTAAGCGACGAGTATATGGGCCGGAGTTGATGGCAACCTTTTGTCAAATGACCGGTTCACGCTACCGTCACTATCTATACGGGGGAATGCCTGGCATTGCCGATCAGCTTGCCAGGGTTCTGAGAACGAAGTATAATGCTCAGGTGGTTGGTGTATATTCACCACCGTTTCGTCCATTAACACAAACCGAACAGCAAGAGGTTGTAGCACACATACGATTAGCTCACCCTGATATTGTCTGGGTGGGGATAAGCACTCCGAAGCAGGAACAGTGGATGTACGAGTATCGAGACTTGCTTCCGGTACCAGTTCTTATCGGAGTAGGCGCTGCTTTTGATATCCTAAGCGGACGAGTAAGTGAAGCTCCACGCTGGATGCAGGAAAATGGGCTCCAGTGGTTACATCGGCTCTTGTGTGAACCACGTCGCTTGTGGCGTCGGTATCTAGTCGGTGGGAGTAAGTTTGTGTGGTGGGTGTTACGGGAAGAGATCTTTCATCGTACGGTACAGTGATAAAACTAGCACAAGGAGTGTAAGATGTCATTGCGGGTGCTCGTCACTGGTGCAGGTGGATTCATTGGTCATCATTTAGTCAAATATCTTAAGCAACTAGGGTATTGGGTACGTGGTGTCGATATCAAGCATCCTGAATTTGAGACAACTTCTGCCGATGAATTCGAGATTCTCGACTTACGGCGCTGGGATAACTGTCTTTTGGCAACACGTAATGTACAACAGGTATACCATCTGGCTGCTGACATGGGCGGCATTGGTTATATCACAGCTAACCACGCAGACATTGCACGGAATGATACGCTTATGAATATACATATGCTTGAAGCGGCGCGGCTGAGTGGTGTGCAAAGATTCTTTTTCTCATCCTCGGCATGTATCTATCCTCAGTATCGACAGCAGAGCCCTGATCTCACGCCACTACGTGAGGAGGATGCCTATCCTGCGGATCCAGAGGAAGGATATGGTTGGGAGAAGTTGTACATGGAGAAGTTATGTCAATATTACTATGAAGACTATGGATTGCGCACGTATGTTGCCAGGTTCCATAATATCTTTGGTCCTTTGGGTACCTGGCAAGGCGGCAAGGAGAAAGCACCGGCAGCACTTTGTCGGAAGGTAGCAATGGCTAAAGTAACCGGCAATCACGTGGTGGAAATCTGGGGGGATGGTGAACAAACTCGCTCTTTCTGCTACATCGACGATTTAGTTGAAGGAGTGTATCGATTGATGCAGAGCGACTATCATCAACCGCTTAACATCGGACAAGATCGGATGGTTACAATCAACGAGTTAGCAGATATCATTGCATCAATCGCTGGTATTTCAATCATCAAGAAGCACATCCCTGGCCCACAAGGGGTACGTGGGCGGAATTCGGATAACACGCGATTGCGAACGGTATTGGGATGGGAGCCGAAGATTTCGCTAGAAGAAGGGTTAGAGCGAACGTATTATTGGATTGAGGAACAGGTGCGTAGAAGTTGTGGTGGTTAGCTTTGGTGACCGGTTAAACTACTGAGGTAGCTTGGAGATGTAGTTCTTACTATATCTCCAAGTAGTTAATGTGATAAAAATTTATATATGCTAAACTTTTGACGATAATCTTTAAAAGAATGTTACCTGTATTATTGTAGTATGTAGATTGATCAAAGAGCATTTAGCTCAAATATATTCAAAAAGAAACTTTTGATAAAACCGATTTCTGAGTAATGGTATTGCCATATATACATTGAGAGAATGATCAAAATTTGAAGATACGAACCCATAGCCATGTTGAAAACTCTAAGAACCCTAAGATTACTTTTGCTCTTCATAATTCTGGCCCTAGTCTTTGCAGCGTTTCCACGAGTAATTTGGTCCATTAGTTTAGCAAGGGCAGGCAGTTTAATGGATCAAGGTCTTATCTGGTCACAACCTCGTTTCGCTGATTCTATTCCCTCTGTTTCAGACGAACAAGCATTAGAAGCTGCTCTAAGACACCTCCAAGTCGCTACTTATTGGCGACCAGATGATCCTCAAGCATATAGGTTAGCTGGATGGATATATATGGCTCAAAAAGATTGGCTACATGCTGCTGATTCATTTACAGAGGCATGGAACTTACAACCCAATTCTTTATTGTATAGTTGGGAGAGAGGACTTGCCTTCGAACAAATGATGAAAGAATTGGCTAATATGCCAATCATACCTGTTAATCTTGGAGTTTCAAACGAGCAATTACATTGTATTCCGATCACTGTTGATGTTTGGGTTCCGAAAGAAAACACAGCTCTCCTATTGGATTTTACCGTAAATTCTTACAAGTCTCTTCCTGAATCGAGTCAAGTGATTTTACGAATTTTGGTTAGCTCACCAGAATATGGATGGAATGATAGTGTTCTATTCTTTCAAAGACGCGCCACAGCTAGTGAGGTAGAAAGTGATGGTATGGTTGATTGGGTTGATCTATCGTCTTTTGCTGGTAGAAAAGTATCTCTTACACTAGATGTGAAATTCAGCGATTCTGGAGCCAATGATCTTGGTAGTCAGGGTTGTCAGTGGAAACGTGTTATATTGACTACGCAGCGAGCAGCAGAATATGTAGTAAGACGGCCTTACTCACAGATGATCGCTTCCTGGTTAGGGGTAGGATATGATGTAATGTTAGCAAAAGGAGACATAGAAAGAAAGATTGGCAACTATAGAGAAGCTTTACGTTGGTATGAACGTGCATTACTTTTACAAGATAACAAGAAAATTGACGAATTTCCTACCGATATCGATGTATCTTCATTACTTCGTTTAGAAAGTTTTGTAAATGAAACTTTCTGGAAACTCTGTTCCTGGTGTGATAATACTATAGGAAGATGGACTATAAGTAATGGTCTTCTCGAGGTAACACTGGAGGAGACTATAGATCGTCGCGATCATATCGGAGTGTTGGGGATTTTCAACGCTGATAGTTCAGACTATGAGGAGGGATTAATACGTTTGAAGGGATCACCAGGAACCATTGTCACTATTGAGATCGAAACGGAAAATCGACGTTTTCGGCCTTTCAATTATACATTGGCACCTGTAGATTGGGAAATATGGTCGTTTCAGCTAGAAGGGAAGAAAATATATTCAATCATTATAGGGATCGGAGAATTAGAGAATTCGATGAGATCTGGGAAACAGCGTTTACTTGTAGACTGGATTGCACTCAGGTAGATCGGTGTCTGAATCTCACAGCAATATCCCTCTTCCGTTCCGTCTAGCATTTCATCAACTCCACTTGGCAGCAAAGGTGGTTACCGTGATCGTTGACAGTCCATTCGTACAGACTTGTTATCATCAGGTTAAAGTCTAACGACGCTCTAATCCATTGCATTGCCCTATGCTGCCTGACCCATGCTAGGTCTGCTACAGCGATTGCAACTTGATCTCACTACTGTCTTTTGCTAAACCTGCGGGGAATAGCGCAATAACTCTTATTGCTAACACGGTAGACAAAAATCCATTCCAACTACAGCCTCCCATCCCAACGAGCATGCAGTGCTTCCATTTTGGTCAGGAACTATTGGCAATCCAGATAGGTTTAGACAGTATCTCCAGAAAACACTTTGAAAAGCCCTAAGATGATACAGTCGATGAATGGCCTGTGACGTACTCAATTGCCTGCCGGAACCCCATCACCATCCGCTCGTTGTCCCAAGCGGCAATGATTTGGCGAGCGTTTTGGCTGAACCGTTCGCGCAGGTCGGGATTATCCAGGATGCATCGCATGGCCTGGGCCAGGGCCACCCTATCTCGCTCAGGAACTACAAAACCGTTGACTCCATCCTGCACCAGACCGCCGGCCGCCGCGCCGACGGCATCGGTAGCAATGACCGGCACGCCTTGATTGAATGACTCATTAATCACTAACCCCCAGGGTTCCTTACCATACGGGGTTGTAATGGAAGGTAATACATATACCCAGGCGATAGAATAGTAAGGGACAGCCTTCTCTGGCGGTACATAACCGCCAAAGCGCACGTTTTCAGCGATCCCCAGTTCCTGCGACAGTCGCTCTAGCCGCCCTTTCTCCGAGCCGGTACCGGCTAAAACCAAAACCGCATTGTCCCGTCGGAGGGAGGCAAACGCTTCCAATAGGTAGGGAAGCCCCTTCATCTCTTCAAGACGCCCCAGATAGAGAACCACTTTCTTATCTGGGGAAATATTTAATTGCTGGCGTAGGGCTTGCTTCTCTTCTTCAGAAACTGGGCGGTTGTAAGCCTCATTATCCACGGCGTGAGCAGCCACGAAAATCCGCTCGCCCAGCACTCCCTCGCTCATCAGATAGCGTTTCACGTGCTCTCCATAGACCACGATGGCATCGGCGTGGCGGTAGATATAGCGGGTGAGCGGCCAGGCCAGGCGATGGAACGGAGTTTGCAGCCGCATCCAGATGCCGGTCCACAGGATGAATGGTTTGCGCCTGAGCCGGGCAATGAGATAGGTGATGGGCAGGGCAAAGCGGCCGGTGATACATTTGATGTAGACATCATAATTCCCCCGCCACAATTTCCAGGGCAGAGTAGGCGTGACTCGCGTCCGGCCCAGGCGAAAGCCGGGCAGATACTCATAATGAAAATCGCCGGCCTGCACGCCGTGCTCTTGCTGCCAGTACCATTCGTCACCAGCGGAGAAGAAGTAGTAATCGATGTGGTAATAGCGGCTTAAGGTCTCAAACGTCTTTACACGATAGTGGGCGCAAATGTTTGTAATAAAGGCAATCCTCAAGGTAATTTCCTCCTGGCAACGACTGCATAGCCAATGGTGCTCAGTGGCAATGACCAAATCCTATCCAAAACAGAGGCTATTACCTGAACCAGGGCACAGATAGCAATGATCAGAGGCCCAGCTATTAGCCGTGGCTGTAAAGCCCCTGAAGGCCGGCGTGTCGCCCCTATTGTGCTGTACAAGAAACTGGAAAGACGATAACCCAGTTCCAGCCAGCCACCCCCACGTTCATATATTTTCAGAATTTGCCAGCCCGTTTTACCTAGTAGATATTCCAGTCCATACTTGGTAAAGCGATAAAAATCATACGGCTCTTCGTGGAGCTGCTCGCTCAGAGGAACGGTCAACAGCAAAATCCCGCCAGGTTTTGAGACCCGGTGCATTTCCTCTAATGCTACCAATGGTTCCGGAAGATGTTCTAGCACTTCCGTACAAAGAATACTATCAAACGTATCTTCCCGAAAGGGTAAGGCAATGGCAGTTCCGATCACATCCAATTTCGAAGTGCCATGCATTGTGGTTGGAACATCGAGACCAATGTAGGTTTCCACATTTCTGATTAACTCTTTGTAAGGTTTTTTACCACATCCTACATCCAACAACCTGCCAAGCAATTTGGGGCCTTCAGTCTCTATAACCCTTCTCAGTTCGCGTTGCGCAAGATAACGAGGGTGGAGATAAGAATAGCGAACTACCTCTTTCAACTTACTCCAAGCCATTTGATTCCCTCTCCTCACGGGTAGACTCCACTATTTCACAATAATTTTGATTTGCATGCTGTCCCTACGGGTAACAGACCAGAATTTCAAAGGTCCCGACCCGGTGTAGTGATCACAGATGTTAACGACAAAGGCAACTTTTAATAGCTTCTTCATTGCTTAATTCATGCCCCATTGAATATTTGGAAACCGCACATTTCATTTCTCCAGCCCGCTCAAGATTTTGCCATATACGTTTTATCAACTTCCAACTTCAACCGCACGCACCAGCATTTCGGCGCTCAAAAATTCCGCCTTCAATTTTCCCACCCATCCCCGGTCCGGCAACTTCTCTATAAGGCGTGGGAGGCAGAAAATGCCTCTGCGCATCATTACTTTGAATCCCGACTTTTCCAGCAAGTCCTTCAAGTTACGGTAACAAAAGTAATGCAGTGTTCCCCCATCGTAACCTTCAGGATCTAAGGAAGTTCTCGGAAAATAGCCAAGCACAACTAATTTAAAGATTCTCCAATAGGCACGCATATTGGGAACTGTCAGGACCAGCTCACCATCTGGTTTCAGAACGCGATTAAATTCTCTTAACATAGTATTTATATCATATATAAGTTGTAGGGTGGCCAAACATGTTATGCTATCAAAATAGTTGTCCTCAAAAGGCAATGCTTCCACATTGAGATTAACTTTATATGCCTTAATTCCCCGTCGCTGAGCCACTTCAATAGCCTTGTCAGAAATATCAACACCATATATTTCTTCAAAGCGGTTCCGAACTAGCATCCCCAATATACCATCACCGCACCCAACATCAAGCAATCTCTGTCCAGGATGTAGGATATTGGCAGCTGCTTCCACACGCAAATTGCTTCCTGGCACATAGTCAGTTATACTTTTGCGGCCCCACACCTCGGCATAGTGTTTTTCTCCCATTGTTGTCATTTTTCTTTGCCCTCCAAGTACTCTATAATTGCTTGAGCGACAGTGTGTACAGTAGCCTCATCCATCTCTGGATACAACGGCAATGAAAGCACCTCACGAGCAGCCTGTTCCGAATTTGGGAAGCTTCCTACATCCCCTAAACGTCCTTTGTAGGCAGGTTGAAGGTGAATAGGGCGTGGGTAATGGACCAAAGTGCTAATGCCGCGCTTCTTTAGAAAAGCCCTTAACTCTTCACGTTGCGGATGGCGAATAACATATTGATGATAACTATGACAACTTCCGGGTCTCTCTTTAGGAAGCACCACGGGCGCATTGACTAATAACTGGTTATATATTTCTGCTAATAGGCGGCGGCGTTGATTATCTTCCTGAAGATGACGAAGCTTAACACGCAAGATAGCGGCCTGAATTTCGTCCAAACGGGAATTCCACCCAGGAATCTCGCTAATATACCTTTGACGCCACCCATACTGCCTGAGCAACTTCACCTTCTCGGCTAACGTAGGATCATCTGTGACAATAATTCCTCCATCACCAATTGCCCCCAGGTTCTTAGTGGGGTAAAAACTAAAAGCAGCCAAATCTCCGAAACTCCCCATCCGCTTACCCTGATACATTGCTCCATGTGCTTGAGCGCAATCCTCTATCACGAAGACATGATGTCTTCGCGCTATTTCTAAAATTGGTTCCATATCCGCCGGGTGGCCATATAGGTGAACTGGTATAATCGCCTTAGTACGTGAAGTAATAACCGTCTCTAATCTATGAGGAGAAAGCGTGTAAGTATCCAAATCAATGTCTACTAACACGGGGGTTGCTCCGCACATTTCAATAGCTGCTACCGTAGCTACCGCTGTATGCGGGACAGTAATAACCTCATCGCTTGGTCCCACATCAACCGCCCTTAAAGCCAAATGAAGCGCGTCTGTGCCAGAGGCTACCCCTACGCCAAAACGAACACCTACAAATTGAGCAAATTCCTGTTCAAAGGCTTGAACTTCTGGACCCAAAATATATTGGCCGCTATCCAATACCTTTTCTATTGCCTCTAAGATCTCTTGTTTATAAGATAGAAATTGAGATAAAGGACTGGCCTGAGGTATCATCACTATCATTTTCCTTTTCAGATGTAATAAGGTAAAAAATTTCTTATAATAATCTAAAGTGCGCTTCAGGCCATCCTTAAGTGGAACCTTCGGTTCCCGTCCAAGATGAGTCCTGATTTTCTCATAAGAGCCGTAATAGTCACCAATGTCTATAACCTCGCGTTCCCGAGGAAAAGGCACAATACGAAATGAGCCAGTGCCATTGCACTCTATCAAAAGCTTTGCCAAGTCGGCCAGACCGATCGGCTCACCGCCCAGGTTGTACACCTCTCCTATTGCTTTGGGTTCTACTGCTGCGCGAAGCATAGCATCTACAACATCATCAACAAAATTGAAATCTCTTATTTGCTTACCTGTTCCATAAACTTGAATCTCTTCTCCTTCTATTACCTGACGAATCCACCAACCTAAAAATGTTTGTCGCGCATCTTTAATGCGCATTCGAGGCCCATATGTGTTTGTCAACCGCAATGAAGTAACTTTCAAACCATAAATCTTTCCATAGAGCAAATGGTATTGCTCTCCAGCTGCTTTATTAATGCCATTAACATCCACTGGCGCTATGGGATGCTTCTCGTCCACTGGGAGATAAAGAGGGCGGCCATATATTTGACGGGTAGAAGCAAAGATAATCCGCACATCCGGATTGAATTGACGGCAAGCTTCTAAAATTCTGTGCCCGGACATTAATCTCCAAGTCAGTAAGTGGATCTCTCATGCTATCCACATGGCTGACCTGCCCAGCAAGATTAAATAAAAAGTCCTGATTTTGAATCAAATATCTTAGTCCATGCGGTTCACGCACATCTGAGATATTTATCCTCACCCGCTCCTCGTCACCGGCCAAGTTAAACAGATTCCCACCGTATTCTGGTATCATAGAATCTATGATAGTGACTTGAGCGCCCAAGTCGCACAAAGATCGGCTCAGATTGGAGCCAATGAAACCCAATCCCCCTGTTACTAGGACCCTTTTGCCCTCAAACTTATTCCGGAAGTTTTGAATAGTCATCATGCTACCTCCTGGACAATCGCTCTTAATTTATTCCAATAGGCTTGGAAGTCAAACATTTCTTCAGCTTTACGTCGTGCGTTAACCGACATCTTGGCAAGCAAGGAAGAATCTGAGATCAAGCGTTCAATGCATTTTGCTAATTCTTGTGCATTGCCGGGTTGAAATAACAACCCATCCACCTCGTTCTCCACATATTCTGGAATGCCATTGATAGATGAAGCAATAACCGGCTTGGCCATCGCGTAAGCCTGACACAAAACCAAGGGAAGGTTGTCATACCATTCTGATGGTATTACTATAAACATACTCTCTCTAATCAACTTCTGTACTTCAGAGCCCCATTTTGCTCCCAAGATCTTGATGCGGTTCTGTAAACCCAACCTGGTGACCATTAGCTCTAACTCTTTGCGTTCCTCACCATCCCCTACAATATAAAGAGGTGGGTTGGGGAGAGAAACCCGCGCCATCGCCTCAACTAAAGTAAAGATGCCCTTTTGTTTGACGAGTCGGCCGATATATAAAATAAATCTCCCTTGTTCGTAACTGGGTTGATAGTCTTCTACGAAGAATGGATTAACATTTTTCCTTATCTTCTTTGCGGAAATGCCCCCTAGTATTAAGCGAGTTGCCATGAAATTATCAGGTACCATGAAGATGTCAATCTTATGAGAAAAAGTGCCCACAAGGTGATGAACTTGTAAAATAGCAGCATACCAACCGCTCATGATACGGCTCTGCTTATAGCATTTTCTAACTACGGCATGCCAATAGTTTCCCCCAATACATCGCTCACAAATCTGACCTTGAGTGAAAAGGTGCGCATCAGGACATACAAAGCGGTAGTTGTAGACGGCCTGGATAATAGGTATGCCCTCCGATTTAAGCGCGTAGTATACAGAAGGCGAGATCAATGGGAACACGTTTTGCACAATTGCTACACGGGGACGTTTTCTCTGGACGAGATTCCGTACCTCGCGCCAGGTACGCAGCGAGAAAAGGGCCCCCAGCCCCATAAGAACTTTGTTCTTAATATTGAAATCAAGGACCTCCAGATTGTTTCGAGAGTAGATCTCTACCTCTTGACCAACCCGCTGCAAGAGACGACACAAGTTCTGAAAAACAGCATTCTCTCCCCCTGGAATTTGGTAGTAGTTATGAATTAGTAGTATCCTCATTTACTTCTCCTGTACTGCATGCTCACTACCGACCCCAGCGCGAACAGATACCAGACACCTGTAGGGTAGCGCATCGGTTCCGTGGTTACACTCAGCAGGACAATGCTGGTCAATACCACAATCATCAGATTACCCAGATGATGCGAAAAAGGATCCCGCATGCGACGAAGGCGCAGGCTCTTCCAGAGGAAAGAAAATAGTATAGCCAGATATAGCCCCAACCCGATTAACCCATAAGCGTGCAGGATACGAATGAAATCATTGTGAGGCTCATTGGAGGACCAATACCCAAAATGAGGCACAAACCCCTCGGCCACCGATCCCCCACGCCCGAAAAGCCAGAACAGGGGATGCGAACTAAATAACGAATGGAGAAACAGATACCAATTCATCCCTCGACCGCGCAGGAACTCACCGCTGGAGAAAACCACCTTACCTTGAATGATGTCAACAATGTTCGTGTAAAACAGTTGGACCCAGTCCCTCAGCCAGAAAGTTAACACTCCTACTAAAATAGCCAATAACATAGCCCTGCCATATTGCCTGGTTAGCACCATCCAAAACCAGATTCCTAACCCGATTGTCACCAGAGCCGTGCGATGATAAGTGAAAACCAGAGCGACCATAGACAGGCCAATGAATAACCACAAAAGCAATCGGTAGCGCAAGGATTGTGAAGGTTTGGTCAATAGATAAAGTGCCAATGGGATGGCGTAGACCAGAAAATAGATCAGACCGAGGGGATGTTGATAAGTGCCGCTAACCCGCCCGATTGCTTGGCCTTCGATCCAATCCCAATACTCAAAAGGCAATACATCGAATTTTTGTAATAATCCCAAAACAACTGGGACGCTAACGGCTAAAATGAAACCCTTTGCAAAACGGTCAAAAAAATCTTCCTCGCTCAAAACTACGCCGGCGATAAAGAAGAACGATACTCCTGTAATTAGTCGGATCAGCTCATTGATCCCCCATGAGGTAGGCGTGAACAAAACTGAAAGAACAGCAAAGACCACAAGGAATATTACTTTCGTGTCTAGTACAATCCGTTGTCTACGCAAGAAAATGGCCAATGCTGTGACGGTTATAACCAGCAATCCGATAAGAGTTTGAACGTTTATCCCCTGTTCTGCAACTGTAGCAAAGCGCCAGCGCCAGGTAAGATCTATCAGAGGTTTGGTGACAAGCAGAAGCCAGACGAATTTGCGTAGAGAGAAGGCGAAATAGAGAGCAACAAGTCCACCTGCCAAGAACCCAATTCCCACCAGTCCGTAGACAGGCGAGAGGAAAGTCATCACCAGAATGGAAAGGAGCAAAAAACCTCCGCTTATTAAGGCCACCACTGCAGCAGCTCGGTTTTGAGATAACAGGGTTGTATCTGTTCTCATCCTTCCACCACCCCTGCAATCTGTTCCCCACGTACCCGCCAGTCCCATTCTTCCACCATAACCCGGCGGGCCTGTTGTCCGTAGTAAAGCCGACGTTCGGGGTCCTTAAGCAGCGCAGCAATGGCTTCTGCCATAGCCTCAATGTCGTAGGGGGCCAATACACCCACTTCACGTTGGATAAAGAGATCCAGAACTTCGCCGACGCCGTTGGTCACGACAGGCCGACCAGCGGCCAGGTAATCCAGAATCTTTGCCGGCCAGCGAGCGCGATGGAGCAACGTATCTTCAAGGGATAGAAAACACACATCTGCGCACGCGATCCAACAGGGATAATCGTCATCACTCACCCAGCCGGTAAAATGCACTTGCGAACCAATACCAAGTTCCTGGGCCTTTCTTACCGCTGCGAGATGTTCACGCCCTAAGACGATTAGAGTAGCAGGTATTTTCTTGAGTAGCGCCGCAAAAATACATATTGACCGTTCCATCTCCCAATCCAGCCCTGTCAGCACAATAGGCACATTTTCAGGGAGTCCTAAAGAAAGCCGAACTTCACAAGATGGTATTGGTTGAATATAATCTATGTCAACCCCTTGTGGAATGTAAACAATCCGGTCGGCTGGAATACCGATTTTCAATGCCCTCTCAAGTAAGGTTTTGGAAGTTACCGTAATCTTCTCGGCCGGGAAACGAATTCGCTCTTCCAGCCAGCTATCAATCCGGTGAGCGATTTTCCAATTACGGAACCGATTGCTATGGCCCGCAAACCAATCGCACCAATCGGAGAAAAACCGATAGGGTTTTAACAGCCGCGTCGAATACACAGGCCAGGAGACATTGGGATGATACTCAAACCCATAGACAACATCATAGTCGCCGGTCAGGATTTCTTTTGTTCGCAGCCAGATGTCCAGTGGCCCAGACCCCCAGCCGGGAAGCCACCTATAGCCCCAATTCGGCCCCTCAATTATCCGCACCCAAGGCCCCTCACCCACAGGCCGATCGCTTTGCCCCACCCAATCTTTCTTAAAGTACACCTTTGGATGGAATTTGGAATCCCTGGAAACGGTGAACATCGTCACGTCGTGACCACGCCGGGCCAGTTCCCGGCTGAAATAGAAACTACGCTGATAGGTCCCCACACCTTTAAGGTTGAAATTCAAAACCAGTATCTGCATAAGCCTCATTTACCCTGGCAAGGTTTCTCAAAACTCGTCAGCGCCCCAGAGCTTTCGTAGCCACTGGGCATTCGCTTCATCGTCCAAACTACGGCCTACAGGAATATAACGGATATTCTCCCTACCCGCCAGTTCCTTCTCAAGTATCCTCCAAAAATCTACCACTATCACCGACGAGTTTTCATCAAAGTCCGCCGCAGTAAGACTACGGAAGATTGGATCCGGTGTAGTGATTAACACCATATCAGCCTGCGAAATACACTCCTCCAAGGACTCCAAAATCAATGCCTGATCTTGTAATTCGACTCGCGCCATCTCGTTAGCCAACGGATCGTAGCCAAGCACTCGTACACCCAACCCAGCCAGCAACCTGGCCAGGTAGATGCCTTGCGATTCCTCAACCACGTGGGAGCCTGGCTTGTATGCCAGGCCTAAGACCGCCACTGTCATACCTTTACGGATCAATGGCTTCAATCGTTCAATGACTCTGTTGGGTAAAGTGCGATTCATCCGATCGGTGACTTCTGCGAGATCTGCGCTACTTCCTAAGGCTCGCGCGATGAAACTTAGCGCTACGTTATCCCGCGGGAAACAAGGGCCGCCATATCCCAATGCGCCCTTGAGATACTTGTGACCAATCCGGCGGTCAAGCCCCAGTGCATTGGTCACCACATCAATATTTCCGCCTGGAATGCGTTCGCATAGTTCAGCAAGCATATTGGCAAACGTGATCTTGGTGGTCACATAAGTGTTTACTGCAATCTTGGTCAATTCTGCGTTCTCTATACTCATCCGTGCACAGGGAGCCTGGTTTTCCAGAATCTGAGCGTAAAAGGCTTCCAGCATACTACCCGAACGTTCATCAAACTCGCCGATTAACACAAAATCTGGGTTCAGAAAGTCATGGATAACACTTCCCAAAGCAATAAACTCCGGGTTGTAGCAAAGACCGAAGTCCCGACCACAGGTTTTACCTGATTCCTGTTCTAATATGGGCAGCAACCCATACCGGGTTGATCCAGGCAAAACCGTGCTGGTGAGTACAACAAGGTGATATCCTTCTTTCTCTTTCAGCGCCCGACCAATCTCTCGAAACGCCCAGGCAGCATATTGCAGTGAAAACGCCCCCCGGTTATCACTTGGTGTAGGCACAACAACAAAAGTAAGGTCCGAACCTAAAATTGCCTCACGATGATCGAGAGTAGCACGCAGCCGTTCCTTATTAGCAGCAATGGTTTCTTCCAGATTCGTTTCCCACACGGGGGCATGACCGGCATTGACCAACTCCACAGATCGGGGATTAACATCCACCCCTATTACCCTAAAGCCGCGATTTGCAATGGCGGCCATCATGCTGGTGCCTAATTTGCCAAGGCCGATCACAGAGCAAGTTGTCATTACACACCTCCTCAAGTATAATTATAACGTTTCTGAAGGCTTTTCCCGTTTCCGCTTTAGGATCCCTTCACAGCCTCGCGGGTAACCCCAACGTTGGCGGAAAGACGGCTTAGCCGGGATTGAACACTATCGGCAAAAAAGTTGCGTAAGGAAGTTGTGCCTTTATCACCGCGATTCTAAAGTCTTCTACGGTCGTTGTATAACCAAAGTTGAGTTCCACAAAACGAACAGCCATTTTGTGTGCCCATTCCCCATCCAGTGATTCAGGAGTTTCCACTGCGATTGTCGCGTCCCTTACAAGGATCACATTAAAATTTTGCCCCTTTGCCTGTATCATTCCAATCGGTCTAACAAGAACGCACATGTTGGTCGCATAGCCTGCATATATTAGTGTCTTTATACCCCTGTTTCTTAACTCCTCAAATACTTGATATGCATCATATTGGTCTTCAAGAACCATCTCCCCCTCTAATGGAGTTGCCCATGGATGGACCGGGTTCCCGTGGGAAGCATGGATTACAAGGATTCCTGCTTTGCGCGCTTCTTGTAATAATGGATATAATTTATCCCGAATGTTGACTTCTGCTCTTTCCTGCCATCCTTCAATAGGGTGCCACGCCCATACATCTATCAGGACAAGCGCTGTCTCGCTAACCTTGAGGTTCAAAACCAAAGACTCGTCGGTCGCGTCTCTTTCCGAGTCTTGATTCCCATCAAAACTATACTGAATTGTCCGCACACGAAGTGGCAATTCAATTTCGTTTTCATCAAGTGCGAGTACCCGCCTGGCTTGCAGATCACCATCTCCTGGAAAGAACGTTCCTATCAGAAACGCAATAATAACGAACTTCCAGACAAACGGGTACCTGGCTATCTTCTGAACTCTGACAAAGTTTGGAGATCGGAATTTGAGAAGCATTCTTACCTCTTCCTTACCTCTTCCGCACCCTCACATAGAATCCCGCACACAACAACCCTGGTGCCAACGAGACGATCCTTGCGCGTATGGGACGCGGGAAAAGCAGGTTAAACACTTTCCACAAGGGTCTGATAAGGTAGAGGCCCACCTTACCCCGATGGGAAATCGGCTTGCCGTGGGCTTTCTTCCACAACTGCGGTTCTAGCCACATATCCGGGTTGTTGTAATGGGCCAGGGTACCAAAGTCCCAGAACCATTTCTCGGGACGGAAACCTGCGGCTCTCAGGAAACGCTGAAATCCCCCATAGGTAAAGAAACGAATGTGCATGTAATTCCATTCGTCGTACTCACGACTATGGTCACTGCCAATAGATTTCCAGATCAACCCTTTGCCCAACAAGATGCGTAATCGCATCGGAAGATAGAAATGATTGGGAACGCTAATGACTACGTATCCATTGTCTTTCAACACGCGACGCACCTCTTGGAGAACAACCATTGGTTCTAATACATGCTCCAAAATGTCTTTGCAGATTACGATATCAAAGGATTGATCCCCGAAAGGTAGCACTGGAGAGAGATTTAAATCCCCGACCACCCCATAAACTCCATGGCGGCTGGCAATTTTCAAGCCACTCTGCGCATAATCCAGGCCAACGATTAGATTTTTTCCGGCCAGAAACCACACGTCATTTGCCGTTCCACAACCCAAATTCAAGATTCGTTCATCCTCTATAGTTTTACCATCAGCAATTTTCCGATCCGGGAAGCCGTATTCACTATCGGCATCCGAATATGCATATTCGTACTGGCTCTGCTGATGAGTGGTAAAAAGACTGCTCATTTATGACCTCTGCAAACAAAGATAGAGTTCACACTGAACCATCTCCCAAACCAGGGCCACTTCTTCAGAGCCTGGTGGGAGAAGAAAGCAAAAGGCAGCACATAAAGCCAACGGTGGAAGTCACGTCCTCGCTCATCCACTACTTCCAGGCCAGCCTGGTTGATCAGTCTTCGCCAGTGTGACGGAGAGAGCAGCCGCTCATCGCCAAATGGCCGGTCGCTATAACGGTGATTCGGCACATCAAAGATAACCCACTCCGCGACGCACGCTTGCTCCCGCAGCGCCTGCACAATATGCTCATCGGAGAAATGCTCCAGCACACCCTGATGGTAGGCCAGATCAAAATTCCTTTCCTGCCAGGGCAAAGCCAGCATATCGGCCTGTCGCACCTCCAATCGCCCTGTCCGTATCCACTCAGTATAGCGATCGCGAAGTCGCTGAACCAGCACATCGTCAATATCAACTGCTGTGACCTTATATCCCAAATCGGCCAGCAACACGGCTGTGGTTCCGCTTCCAAAGCCCACCTCCAGCAACCGGCTGCCCGTAGGCAGGTAGTGCTGAATCGTCCAAATCAAATATCTTAGACGGATGGCGTTGCTGAAAAGCGTCTCATTTTCCAAAAACTGTGGCCACTTGTTTTTCATTGACTTGATCCCTTATCAAGAATTTGCCTGCGCGTAACAAGGAAATCCATAACAAGCCCTCCCATGCTGAGTATCACTGCCAGTGCCAGCAAAATCTGAACCGGCCAATTAACGTTGGTTAGGAACGACATTAGATCACGTTGGCACAAAAGAACAAACGTCCAAGTAACAATCGGCACCAGGAATAATTTCCAATCATAGTGCAAGGGGTAGTAGCGCTGATTCAGCCAGGCCATCAGGCCGGTGATAACCAGCCAGGCTGCCAGCCAGGCCCATGCTGCCCCGAACATTCCATAGTCCGGGGTTAACGCGTAATTCGCCAAAAGATTGACAGCCAACCCAACAGAGTAGATCAGAGCGAACCACTTCGTCCGCCCTGCCAGATAGATGCCTATTGATGTCGGATACTCCATAAGATTGACTGCTCGTACCAGGAGAATCAAGGGGATAACCGCCATAGCCGGAGAATAGGCGGCTGTAGCAAAAATGGCAAACAGAGTTGGTGTGAAGAGCGTCAGGATTAACGCTGCCGCCAACGAGAGAACAAACACGTATGCCAGTATCTTGGAGTAGACCACCCGGGCGTTCGGCCATTTGACAATCTGGAACATCAACCCACCCCATGCCACACCGAAAGGCTGGTTGACCAGCATCTGAAAAATGTTGCCGATCTTGATCGCTACACCGTAAAAACCGACTTGTTCCAGCGTGCTGGAATGGCTCAGGAAGTAACGCCCTGAAGCGTCTAACATCATCCCCATCAGCGCGCTCCACACCAGCGGCAGACCGTAGCGAACCATCGGCTTCACAACCGACCATACCAGGCGCAGCGCTGTGGAACGAAGACAAAATGTCGTTAGCATCAGGACTCCTATTCCATCGCCGACCAACCTGCCTATAAAGACACCCGTTACCCCCTGTTTTTGCACAACAACAAACCACAAACTGGCCCCCACTATAGACAACAATCGCACCAACGCCGAGGCGGAAAAAGCGGCAGCACGACGGCGGGCGCGCAGGTCGGTCAGCAACAATCCCTGCAGGTTTTCCAACACAACCAGCGGCAGCAATGTCCAGGCGAAACCTCGATCCCCAGTTTGCAGCCACCGCTCACCCCATGGGCCAGCCACCGCCAGGGCCAAAAGCGCGCCGCCGATGGTAGCCGCCATTGCCCCAACGGCCAGCGTTGAGCCCAGCAGTTCACCTCGTCGGGATGGTTCTATGTCTGCAAACCATTTCAGATAGGAAACCCCAAATCCCAACTGCGTCACCGTCACCAGAATCAGGATGGTAACATCTACAAGGGCATACACCCCAAATTCGGCAGGAGTCAGGTAGCGAGTGTAAATTGGCACCAAAATAAAACTACCCAATCCAATTATCGCTGCGCCAGCCAGGTATACAAGGGTGTCTCCGGCCAGAGCGAACAAAGCCGTTGCTACGTTGTTGTTTTTACCTTCGCCAGCATTGGGTGTCCACAAACGAAATAGATTCATAGCAACATGATCCAGCTTTTATCAATTGTAGGGATCACCTTTTGAAGTCTCCACATTATTATTTACCCAAATCCCGTACTAGAATCCTAGTCGGGTCTTATGCTAGTTGACAAAATGTCCTCAAGCGTGGTATTGGAGTTTCTGCTACAAGAAGCCCAACACGCAGGAGGACGTTCCAATGATAAACGATGTTGATGATTTTTGTACGTGGATGTCTGTTATCGTGGATGACATTTGGTTGAAAATCGCTCCTTTCTTCAAGCGTCCTGGACTTCGTCCGGAGTGTTCAGATAGCGAATTACTGGCGATGGCCCTGATTGGCGAATGCCGCGGCTGGGATGGTGAGAGCGAGCTGCTCAGCCACTGGCAGGAACATCGCGATTTGTTTCCAGTCATTCCGTCGCAAAGCCGTTTCAACCGTCGTCGGCGCGGGCTGATGCAAGCCTTCACTCTCGTTCGGCGAGTGGTTCGCCAATGTCTGGATGTTGCCCAAGACCGTCAGTGTGTCATTGATCGTCTGCCGCTGCCCGTTGTGCCGTTTCATCGCGTGCCGTCCTCGCCTGCCAGCAGTCACTGGAACGCCAACGGTGCCGCTTTTGGCAACGTGCCCTCCAAGAAACAGACGATGTTTGGATACAACCTGCACGTACTGATTGCTATGAATGGCGTCATTCTCGATTTTGAACGTGCGCCTGCCAATCGCTACGACTGAGAAGTTGGCGTTGAACTGCTTTCTGAGCATACCGACTTACCGGTCTTGGGCGATAAAGCCTACATCAGTGCCGAAAACGCCGCTGAACTATGGAAGAATACCCGTATCGAACTCAAAGCGATTCCGCGCCGCAATCCGCAAAAGCCAATGCCCTCCGATTGGCAGCGCCTTTTCAACGCTATTCGCCAGATGATCGAAACGGTGAACGCGCAACTTTCCACTCAGTTCAATATCGCAGTCAATCATGCCCATACCTTTTGGGGCTTGTGTACTCGTCTCTACACCAAACTGGCTGCACATACGCTGTGCATTTCCAGCAATCGTTTGCTCGGTAAGCCCGCCTTCCTCCAAATCAAGGCGCTGGCTTTCCCAATCCAGCATAAGACCCTAGTCATATCTAGCATTATATCTAGCGTAGTTCTCTTTGTCAATGCAGTTAAAAAACAAGGCGATCTCAGATGTACAGGTTAGATTGTTCGGAATGTTTCGTCGTTACTGCGTGTTCAACAAGCTCTATAAGCATAGCCTTAGAGAGTTTCTGAAATGTATCTGGTCGAGGGTTTTGATATATCCTTGATGGTATGAACGAACAAAACACACGAAAACCCTATCTTACCGACCTTACGGATGCCGAATGACAACGGATTGCCCCCGCTCTGCCGGAACGGACGTCACGCCGAGCGCGACATCGCGTCCATGCGTACCGGGAGATGCTGAACGCCATCTTCGCTATCGTGCGCAGCGGGTGCGCCTGGCGGATGCGTCCTGATGACGTGCCTCCTTGGCAGACCGTGTCCCATTCCGTTCGGCGCTGGCAACGAGATGAGACCTGGGGGCGTATCCATGCTGCGCTCCGCACGGATGTGCGCGTTGCCGCAGGGCGGGAGGCAGCACCGAGCGCTGCGATTCTCGACCGCCAGTCGGTCACAACGACCGAAAATGGGGGCCGTACGGGGCTGATGCTGGCAACAACCTCTACGGACGCACACGCCATCTGCTGGTGGATCCCGTGGGCGTGGTGGTGACGGTGGTGGTGCATGCCGCCAATATCCAAGACCGGGACGGGGCACGGTTGGTGGTGGGCAACCTCCATAGGAAGCAGTCGCACCTGCGGGTGATGTGGGCCGATGGGGGCGATGCTGGCCAGGTGGTGGAATGGGTGCAGCGCGTTGGTGGCTGGCTCCTGGACAGCAGCAAGCGTCCCCATGGGGTATCGCGCTTCCACGTGTTGCCGAGACGCTAGGTGGTGGAACGGACGGTTGCCTGGCTGGGAACGTATCGTCGCTTGCGTAAGGACGACGACGCACGCACCGCTACGAGCGAAGCGTTCATTTATGTCGCCATGACTCACGTCATTGTCAGACGGTTGGCCCACATCCATATCAACGACTCTTCATAGAATTTTCAGACACTCTCTTAGTCGAAACCAACCGCAATCTCGGGTAGGAAGAACAGACAGTATGTACCCTGTGAGAGCAGTCAAACTTTGCTTAACCAATCTGGTTATGAATTCGTGTATAGGTAGCAGCACACACTGCAATCCGACGGGTAGAATTTCCTACTGTTTGCATATTCGATGTTACACGAGACTCTTCCAGAATACCACATTGGGATGTGTCACCTGATCGTGCTGTTTATTTTAGCCCATCACGGTCTGTAAGAATGCGCAAAAAGTATATCACTTTCCGACCAATTTGTCAAATTTATGTCCGGTGTCTTACTTTAGAGCTTTCCAAATGGTACAGTGAGTATTATTTCACAGCAAACGAAGGGAAGTGTAAGGATGCTGGAACCAGCGGGCCATAGGGAGGGGAGTGTAATCCACAGGAAAAGAACATCTGGTCAAGAGTGCAGCTAGGATCGCCTGGGTGCCCCATTCGAACGACCTATGCAGCTACGGACAACCACAGTAGGTGGCACGTCGCTAGCTCCTGCGCTACTGACCTGCTCACACCGTCCAGCTACATGAATAGCACGCTCCCAATACTTCGCCCCGATCACATACACGAAGCAATCGGTTATTGTAGGAGGTGGTATGCCAATACCAATGCCAACTAGTGCGACACCCCACCCGCCAGTTCAAGATTCGGTAGAGCAATAGGGCAACGCAGGGTTCGGTGCATACCGTTGCTCGCTACGTTGCTTTCGTTGCATACAACTACCTAATAACAATAACAATGATTGCGCAGGTGCTTCTACGTGATCATCTCAATCCTTCCGACGAGTTCCATCAGGAAGGGGGCAACAGGCGTGAACGTACATGAACGGGCATCAAGATACCGAGGTCCCCAACTCTATGAAAAGGGCTTGGGGCGTGATGCAGCAGTGACGCATCTGCTATGCTTCCGTTTCATACCAGTGCCGTTGATCGTTCTTGTCCGTGTAGTACTCTCATTTGAAAATACCACAATTTTTCTCTACATGCCGTGTCTCGCACACAAAACCTACATTTGTCAAGGGAGACAAGGGGAGGACAATGTGACTAGGAGCTTGCGCCTAACCTGATAACGTTCTGGCATACGATTTGGGTCTTATGCTAGTTGACAAAATGTCCTCAAGCGTGGTATTGGAGTTTCTGCTACAAGAAGCCCAACACGCAGGAGGACGTTCCAATGATAAACGATGTTGATGATTTTTGTACGTGGATGTCTGTTATCGTGGATGACATTTGGTTGAAAATCGCTCCTTTCTTCAAGCGTCCTGGACTTCGTCCGGAGTGTTCAGATAGCGAATTACTGGCGATGGCCCTGATTGGCGAATGCCGCGGCTGGGATGGTGAGAGCGAGCTGCTCAGCCACTGGCAGGAACATCGCGATTTGTTTCCAGTCATTCCGTCGCAAAGCCGTTTCAACCGTCGTCGGCGCGGGCTGATGCAAGCCTTCACTCTCGTTCGGCGAGTGGTTCGCCAATGTCTGGATGTTGCCCAAGACCGTCAGTGTGTCATTGATCGTCTGCCGCTGCCCGTTGTGCCGTTTCATCGCGTGCCGTCCTCGCCTGCCAGCAGTCACTGGAACGCCAACGGTGCCGCTTTTGGCAACGTGCCCTCCAAGAAACAGACGATGTTTGGATACAACCTGCACGTACTGATTGCTATGAATGGCGTCATTCTCGATTTTGAACGTGCGCCTGCCAATCGCTACGACTGAGAAGTTGGCGTTGAACTGCTTTCTGAGCATACCGACTTACCGGTCTTGGGCGATAAAGCCTACATCAGTGCCGAAAACGCCGCTGAACTATGGAAGAATACCCGTATCGAACTCAAAGCGATTCCGCGCCGCAATCCGCAAAAGCCAATGCCCTCCGATTGGCAGCGCCTTTTCAACGCTATTCGCCAGATGATCGAAACGGTGAACGCGCAACTTTCCACTCAGTTCAATATCGCAGTCAATCATGCCCATACCTTTTGGGGCTTGTGTACTCGTCTCTACACCAAACTGGCTGCACATACGCTGTGCATTTCCAGCAATCGTTTGCTCGGTAAGCCCGCCTTCCTCCAAATCAAGGCGCTGGCTTTCCCAATCTAGCATAAGACCCGATTAGCAAGGGGAAAGGTGGGGGAACTGGAGTGAGCACTTACACTCCTGCTGCCAGCGAAACGCAATTTGACTATTGATAGGGAATTGATGGGAAATGGGTTCGTAGAACCAAGCAGGACGCAGCCGGTACCCCTTGACATCGGAGATAGCCGCAAAACATATTTGGGCGCACTGTGAGCGCCTGATGGTACATCCAACCTCCGCAAGCCGGAGACGATAGCACTGGCGTTTCTGACAGCCTTTCTGTTAGAGGGATGACCATTAATGCCTATACCAGTCTACTGCAACCACATTTTCTTGCCGAAGGTCGTGAAATCTCTACCGATCTAGTTTAGTACATCAGCCCGACATCGATCAGAACATCGTGAACTGGATAGGGTGGCTGACTGCACGTGCATCGGATTACGTACGGGTGTTCAACCAGCACGGGTAAAGCACTGAGCGCTTGTGGGCATTGACCAGGGTCGACATTGGTATCTGAAGAAATGCTCCTATTTGGAACAACGCACAGGGACTTGGCTGGATCGAACACACGCACTGGAGTGCAGAATGCGAAGAAAAGCGTTGCTACTGCTGGTATTGCTGGCATGCCGTTTCCGGTCGCTGATCCCGAAAGAAGCTCTCGTCCGACTGCAATTCCACTGGATAATGGAAAATTGGGTCTTTTGGATGCGTGATTTTATACATTACATATGGTGAGAACCACCTGCACGAACGTTGTGGTATCTGGCTTGAGCAGTATTCGGTAATGTCGTCACCACACACTTGAGGATCTGCACTATTTGTGCATTCTCGATGCACAATCAGCAATCTTACACAACCAGTGTTAGCGTTCGCACTCCTGGGAGAAAACGTGATAAGAACATTGAAAACTCTTAGCCTCACTCATCACTACATTGACCCATCACAATCCTCCGTGCTATACTATCTACCGGCATACCCCACGTTATGGGTTTGTTCCGGTTGATATGGTGTGAAGGCGCAGCCACGATGCCGGCAAGCGTCTTCACGTAA
>Ga0209750_1000338_pt1 | contig 24966 bp, 18 predicted proteins | sample YNPBryulayer2012_FD_185813 | JGI IMG/M metagenome (GOLD analysis project Ga0209750, IMG submission 185813) | Anoxygenic and chlorotrophic microbial mat microbial communities from Yellowstone National Park, USA - YNP Bryant MS upper layer 2012... ...
GGATGAACTGGTTGTATATGGGACTTGAGGGATGAACTGGTTGTATATGGGACTTGAGGGATGAACTGGTTGTATATGGGACTTGAGGGATGAACTGGTTGTGTATGGGACTTGAGGGATGAACTGGTTGTGTATGGGACTTGAGGGATGAACTGGCTAACTACATTAATTGTTGTAGTTTTTAGCGTTGCTACCTTTGCTGTTGGGTATGACTATGGCAGAAGGATTACTAAATTAGCGTGGGAAGAAGAACGTGCTGTTATAGCTCAAAAGGCGTTGGCTGCGGTTCAGCAGGCTCGCGAGAAAGAAGCTAAGCTCGTCATTGAAATGGAGGCGCAGCGCCGTGAATACGAAAAGAGAGTCCGTAGCATTTCTAGTCAGCTCGATAGTATTCTTGCAGGGGTGCGCGAGCGCCCCGATCGTTCAGACAGTGCAACCATGTCCAAAACTACCACCATTAACTGTGTCTGCACCGGAGCGCAACTGGCTCGACGAGATGCAGAGTTTCTTGCAAGGTATGCTGCCGATGCAGAACGATTAGCCGAGGTGTATAATACGTGTAGAACGATGTATGAGTTGGCGAGGTAGGTGCTTGCGAGAGAAATATGGCTAAGTTTAATTTTGCTTCGCTTGGCCCGTGGTCAAAGGGGATGTTTGTTGGAGTAAAGGCATCCGACATTCCCAATGATGGGTTGTTTGATGCGCTGAACGTGGATGTGCTTCCAGAAGGTTCAGTTGTTTCTGCTCCTTGGTGGTTGAAGATTGATTCGTCGATAGCTCATTCGCTCTTCGTCTGTAATGATCGTGTGTACGGTGTTGTCGATGGTCAGGTTGGTGAGATTACCGAGTTCGGGTTTCTTGGTTTCGGTTCGACCGAGGCTTCGCGGTTAGCCTGGACAGAGATTGCAGGTGTACCGTATTTTACTGATGGGTTCGGCGTTTTTCGACTCGATGGTTCGATTGCACGGTTGCAAGCTAATGCAGATGTCGATGATCTGGATGATCGTGTAGTAGATATGCCTGGAGGTCGGTACATCACATATTGGAATGGTCGGATTGTTGTAGCGAAGGGTTCAGAGTTGTTGTTCTCTCAACCGTTACGCTATGGCGCACATAATTTGTTGACGGACTATATTGAGCTTGGTGAAGATGTTACATGGCTAGCTGGTTTGGAGACAGGTCTGTTTGTTGGCTTACCTGATCGTGTGTTGTTTTTAGACGGCGTGACTCCATTAGAAATGCGTATTCGTGTTGTCGCTGGACAGTCAGCACCTGGTGCGTGTTTGGTTATCGATGGTGAGATAATTGGTAAGCCGTCTGTTGGTCGATTCGTTGTTTTCTTCACATCTAGTGGGTTCGCGCTTGGGGATGGGCAAGGTATGGTTGCATATCCCCAAGTTGCACAGGTGCGCAATTTGCCTTTATATGAGGGTATGATTGTGCGTGATGGCTATCGTCTGTTTTTCATTCGGAGGTTATGATGGACGCCAAAGAAATCGCCTACTGCATCAAGCATGGTCTGCGTGCGAAAGGTATTTACACTATCTTCATTGATGGTAAAGAGGTTGGGCAATATGAGAACCTTGTGCCTAACGAAGGGTTGATTTACCTGTTCAAGTCTGGCATTCTTGGACAATTGCAAATTTCTAACTGGTACATTGCATTGTTTAGCGGTAATGTAAGTCCTAGCCCGAACTGGACAGCTTCTAACTTTGCGTCGGTAGCATCAGAAATTACTAGTTCGACAGAGGGTTATTCTGAGACTAGCCGTCCGCAATGGGTGCCGAATTCTACAAACCCTACATCACCGACGATTTCGAATAGTAATGCACCTGCTCTGTTTAGTATTGTTTGCACGACGTCGATTACGATCTCTGGTGCTGCACTTCTGAGTTCGCCTATTAAAGGTGGTACGAACGGTGTGTTGTTGTCTGCGGTGCGCTACCCTGCGCCATATACTATGAATAATGGTAGTTCGTTTAGTGTTCAGTATAATTTAGTGTTGCAGGATGTGTGAGGTGTCGTATGGCTAACATGCTTTACGATAGCGCACGTCAAGATTTTTTGGAAGGTCGAATCAATTGGATTGCTGACGATGTGCGGTGTATGCTGATAGCAGGTTCTCAATACACACCCAATTTTTCAGCACATCGCACATTGGTAGATATACCAGTGCCAGCGCGAGTGACTAATGGTGTACCATTGACTAACAAAAGTTCGACTGGTGGCGTAGCAGCGGCTGCACCAGTCACTTTTTCAGCAGTGCCTGCTGGTAGCTATCCTGTGACAGGATTGATTTTGTACATTCATGATGCTGCTGAGAATTTGAGTCGTTTACTTGTTTGGATCGATACAGGTATTGGGTTTCCTGTCCAACCTAATGGTGGTGACATTATTGTTGTATGGGATACTGGTCCAAATAAGATTTTTAAGTTGTAACAATGCGTATCATTTGTGCAGACAATCGTCCCGGAGTTGGCATTATTCGCGGCAGTGTCGCTGAAGATGATGTGTTTAAGCCGAACACAAAAGTTTATTTAGCACATCGAGAACCTTTTGTACAAAATCTCTCAGTATCATCTGTACAAAAAACTGATATGTCAATTATCGACAGCGCAATTACTGATGATGCTGGTAATTTTGTATTTACTGGGTTAAATCCAAATACAACATATTCTGTTATAGCTTACGATAACGATGTTCCTATGAAGGAACCTAAAATTATTTCAGGTATTCGCCCAGTTGAAGATTTGTCATTGATAAATTGGACGATACAATCATCATTGCTTGGTGCACAATATAGAATTACTGGTTACGATTTGTATCAAGCATATCGTGTGGAAGATGTAAGTAGTCCATCTGGTGTACGCAAAATTCAAAATTTTTATTCGCTAAACGGTTTTGCTGCTGGTAAAAATTTACAGGTGCACGGTGCTGGTGTATCTGCTTTTGTACCATATCGCAAGATTACAAGCTCTGTTCCTGATGCGAAATATGCCGGACAGTATCTAAATTCTGTAGTTTTATCTGATACGTGCATTACTGCATATGGTGTCCCATCTAAACATTCTTATACTCGATCTGTTCCAGACGCATATACTGTTGAATTTTTAGTCGATCTTTCTGATTTTGATCAGTACAATACGTATGCGTTTTTGTGGGATTTGATTGTTAATCAAGAATTAGAGGTTGATACTATAGACCCTGCGATTACTGCTAATTTAGTGTTTAGAAAACCTGAGTTGGTCGGACAGAATGTACATATTTATGGGGAGCAGCAATATAATTTTAGTGCGTTTCTTTATGTTTTTTTGCGGTCGTTAAGTTCTCTTGGACAGAGTCCCAATATCTCGTTTACGCTTGATAATGATAATTTTGAAGTACCTCTTCAATTCCGTAAAATGTTTTATATTTATGAGGAAAGTTTATTACGACATGTAGTTATTGTAATACAAAAAAATGGCGTGGTAACATGTTATGTTAACGGTGACAGGATGGACTTTGATCAGACAACTCTAAATATTGATTTGGAAAGTTTTGTAATTTTCAATTTGCCGGTGATTGCTGCCAATGTTGTTAATACGGCATTTTTTGCGGTTTATCCTAGAGCGTTGACTATTGATGAGATTAATGCATTATATCGGTATGTGTCGATACAGCAATCGTCATTGTTGCCTGAATATCAACAGCGTGTTTTTAGTTGGCATCCTGTACGTTACTATTCTATGGAAGTTGTTAATGACGGGGCTAATATTGTCATTCCATCGTTTACAACATATGGAGATGCGAAATCTGCGGCGCATTTACACCCTGTCGGAAGTTTAGACCAATATGTGTTTGACGCACCATCCCCGGTAAATGGTGGTAAAAGTATAGGTTTTTCTGGCAATGCGAGTTGCTATTTGACAGGTGATCATGCTTCACCATTTAGTATTGGTAATGTTCATTTCTTGACATTTACGTGTTGGTTGAAGCTGACAGCTTCTTCCAATCGAGGTGTTATTTTGGAGTTTGATAATGGGTACCATTCATGGTATGTTGATGCGGGCAATTATTTGTGCTTCAAACCAGGGGTAACTATTAACGACATAACTACTAACTTTAGATTTGATCTCAATGTTTGGTATTTTATTGCTTTTGTTGTTGGCGATGCGCTTTTATCTTCCTCTTATCAACGTTGGTTCTTATATGTTGGTTCAAATGCTATTCGACCTGCATTGAGGCAGTTTAATTTTTTCAACACTTATGATGTGCTGCCATTTGGCTATGACTTTCCTAATGATCCTGTTAGTTATGACCTATCACCGTCTTTCGTACCTATATCTGCTGCTACGAAACCATCACAGTTGGTGATTGGTAAAGGGTTGTGCGGTTACATTTCAGAGGTTGCTTTAATTCCGCGTTTGTTAACAGAAGCAGATATAGTAAATCTTTGGCAAAGTCGAGTCGGATAGTATTGGAGGTGTTATGTGGTATCTTGGAAATTCTATTGAATACGGATCGTTTCTAGGGTATGGGCGAATTTTTGGTAGTGTCATCGAGGACAACGCACCGAAGGTAAATACACCAGTGTATTTGGTTGCATTAGGGCCAAGTGATACACCGTTTACAATACCTATTGGTTACACAGTGACAGATAATGAGGGTAAGTTTAATTTCGTCGGTGTGTCGCCGTATCGTAATGATTATGCTGTAATTGTTACAGATAATACAGAACCATATAAAATAGCAAAAATTTGTGATAAACTAACGCCGGTTGAAGATTTGTCTTTAGCAAACTGGTTTGCACAGTCTTGCTTGTATGGGGCACACTATAGAGTTTTTATAGGTAATCTTTTTGATGCGTATGATGTTCGTGCGCGGTGTAGCACTTCATTAGGAGGTCAAATACGTACGATTCGTGAGTACAACAATTATATACCTATTGCAGTCCAGCTTTTTACACAGGATAGCTTACCATATCCTAGAATCAATAGTATCTCTCATGAGTCTGAATTTGCTTTTTTACCGCCGTCAGAACGTATCATACCGCTAGTTGCTCACGGTGCGCCAACAGCACACACATCGACACAATCTGACCTTACTCAACAAAGTTTCGAATGTTTTATTAATGTAGATGCTTTTAGTTCTTCTGAAGCTATAGAGCAGACAATTGTCTGGGATATAGTCAGTTACGCATATGATAGTGATCCGATAATTCGTATTGGTGTGTCATATGTCTATGCGTTTTGTCGGTTTGCAGTGAAATTTTTATATGATACTGTATATAATAGACCAATTGTTAGATTAGTAGTACGCCCTACACACGCTTGGTATTTAAATTTATTTGATGCGCCAGGAACGTATTTTGATTTTGATCTTAGTGGATACTCTGGCTATATCCATTTAATGTTGGTTATAGATGTTAGTACTTCTATCAAATTGTTTGTTAACGGCTCTTTAGTTAGTTCTCAATCAACGACAATAACATTTGATGCTCTTAATAACTCTGTCCCAGGTTATGTAGTTGTTCTGCCTTACTCTGCTGCAAGAGTGTTTGATTTAATTTACTATGCAGTATATCCATATGTGCTAACTAATGCTCAAGTAAGTGATTTGTATGCTAAAATAAATTTGCGGGATGGCTATGTATTGTCTAAATATCACCAAACTGCATTATCCTACCATCCGTTACGTTATTATAAGTTTGATGATGCTGTAAGTAATGGTTCGTGTCGGATGTTACTTACTTATGGCGATGATAATTCTAAAGCGCATTTAGTACCTACAACAACTAATACTAGTGATTATTTGTTTTCTGAACTGTCTCCTGTAGCTGGTAGTGCAAGTGTGCGACTCTTTGGATCGAGTGATAGTTATTTGATAGCAGAGCGAGGCGCACCTTTAACGTTTGGTAGCGAAAATACATTATCGCTTACTTGTTGGATTAAGTTAGCGAATTTACCAACTGATTTAGCTTATATTTTAAGCGCAATGATGGCAGATATACCTGCTGTTGAATTTTTGATTGTTTCTGACGGGTATTTATTAATGCGTGTGTATGATTCTACTTATTCTTTGAATGAATACCAACTCAGCACTGTGTTGAATGTAAATACATGGTATTTTGTTACGTGTGTAGTTTCGCTACATAGACGTACTGAGCTGTCTTATGTAAAGTTATATTTAGGTACAGATGTCAGTCAGCCGACGCTGCAAGTTGAAGTTAATCCCCATACTGTTCGTCTACCAACAATCTATCAAAATGCTGGGCTGTATTTATATTATAATAATGCGCCACAACAGTTGTTTGTCGGTAAAAATTTTGATGGCTGGATTTCAGAGCTTGGATGGTTTCCTTCAGCATTGTCGGAAACGCAGATTTTGAAATTGTGGGAAGCGCGAAATGGATAGTGTGTCAACCACCCCCGACTAAAGTCGGGGACTTGTAGGGAGTAGCGAGTTGCCAACGCGAAACCGCAAGGCACCGGAAACGGTGCGAAAGACTAGGGTGGCCAAAAATGATTGAGCTAAAGATACTATCAGTACCACCAAGCTTTTTTAGCACAGGTATATGTAAGTTACTCATTCATATGCCTGAAAGTAGTTCTACTCAGCATTTTTACGCATCCGGAATTGATTTTACCTCGGTAAGTACTGCTCTTTCTATACAACCAGTACCGCATCTTTTACGTATTTATGGTGTACATCAGCCGTGTGTGCCTTTCGTCACTTGTTTAGTCGAAGGGTCGGTTATTAATCCAAGCTCAGTAACTCTTGTCGAAACATTTGGCATCTGTAGTGTGACAAAATCTGTAACTGAGATTTATACAGATGGCTCATATTTTTTAAATGTACCTGCACCGCACTTTATCTTGTCACAGTTTGATGGTGTGACAATTCACAAGAATCCTTTAGCTATTAATTTGGTTACACCTAGTCAAACTGTTTTCGGTGATGACATTCAGATTGTATTCAGTAGCGGAGCATCTAGTTTTGCTACAATAAAAGTGTCAGCTTCGACATTTACACAAATCAGCAGTCAATTTATAATTGGTAACTTTATTCAGTATGTTTATCTAGATACTGCGCAAACTTCTTTCACACAATTTGGACAGGTTTCTTTCAAGATTTCTACGCCACAGTCCGACTCTACTACATGCATGTCGCGTGACATGCCATTGCGATTTGTTTTGGACGAGCCGTGGTCAGGCTCGTTGCCGTTAAATTTCGATCTTACATGCGTGCCGGACAGTGTACCGATGTCGCGTGACATGCCGTTACAATTCGTTTTGGATGTTACATCTGATCGAGCGATGCCACTAACAGTTACATTGTGAGGTGTTTATGCGACAGTTTGTAGTGACATATGAGAACGGTCAGCCTTCTGGTACGCACATTCGAGATGCTGTGCTGTTTGCTGAATCTGCGTGTAACCGTTCAAATTTGTCTGGCTTAGCTAACTCTGTGCATACGACAGAGTTGCAAGATGGGTCTATCGTTCGCGTACAGGTTTTGAATGATGTAGTCCGAGTGCACATTGAACTGTTGCCTGTACAATTGCATGGCGATGAAGAAAGTGATGAGTATAATCCTATTGAAACTGAGGAGTATAAAATCATTAGTTTTGTGAGTGGGGTGGCTTCTGGTTCTACACAGAAGGGTGGTCTTTTTATAGATAACACATATCCAGTTCAAGGTAAATTGAAGACTGGTGATCTTTTCAACCAAATCAAATTGTTTAAGAAAATAAGACTTCATTCGCGTCAAACTGTTATTGTTGAAAACGAAATCGCTTCGTCAGATGCTTTTTCTATAGGATATACGTTTATAAATAATACTGTTATGCAATATCCAGGTTGGTCTGTAACTGCTTTTAAGTTGCTGGATGACGGCACTGTAGTATATGGTGGTAACCATGTTGGTTACGGTACGTATTATTTATGTATAGGTAGTAAAGCTAAAGAGAAATTTAGCTATTCGATGATTGATGAAGAGTACGTGACTCCTCCGACAGCGCGTCAAGTTTTTCCTGGTAAATATACTGGAAACATGCGGCCATTAGTTCAGTTGCTAATGGGTGTTGGTCGTATGTTCGAGATGGGAGATTTTTTTGATTTGTGGTTACGAGCTACAAAACAACCCCCACTATCATCATTGACTCTTTCATTGGTCGATAATGCTTCTAAAGAAGTTTATTTTACTTGTGATACTGCAAATGTTCCATCCATTTCTAATTTTAAAAATAATGAGATGTTTAAAGCTATCGACATTCGTTTTGACTATCGTTGGCATAAAACGCACGGTATTATGTGGGGTCGTCGTAATGTGACGAATGCTCTAATTAGGGCGTGTGATGGTATCGCTTGGCTTGCTCCGTTCTGCGCCGATCCTCAACGAGATGAGGAACCTTTCTTGGTAGAAATTGGTTATCGCGGTGTTTATGTCGCACCACTGTTTCGAGATATTGCATCGTTTTTTGATGAAGTAAGAGATTTGTATAAACGAGTGTACCCTGAAATTGAAACGTATAGACCTTTTAAGTTGGGTACAGCAACTCTTTTTGAAGCGTTGGGCGGGTTTCCGTTAAATGACTGCTTCCCTATAGATCAATTCATTTTAGATCGTTGGTGTCGGAGTGGTTATGTCGTCAAAGCAGACGTAGATTTGTCGGATTTTTACGCTGATGGTAATTATTATGAATCTATATCGCATGGTTGGGCATTTGCAGATACTGCAAATGAAGCTGCGAATATAACCATTAGTAGGACACCTGACGTGCATCTTGGCAAGCGAATATATTCGAAATGTTACAAACTTACGTTCGATATTCAGTATAATGATTTTGCCAGTCGGGTAAATCCAAATGGTCTTGCTTTATTACACGTTTTTAAATTTAGAGACTATTGCGATTACATTAAAGCATTGTTACTTCCTGATGCCGTCATTGATCAAATTATTTCTACAGCATCGTCGGATTTAGATGCAGCGCAACAGATTTTCGATGATTATGTTATAGAACCGATATTTTCGGTTGTTGTTGATAAGGTAGTTGAGGAGGAAGGTTATTTAGAGGAGTATGCAAGTTATGGCAATAACTATTATACGCCAATACTTAGACTTTGGGATGACGTGCTTGGTAATGTAAAGTTGTTCGATTATAGGCTTTATTACGATGAATTTTTGGAGAAAAATCCACATTTAATTCCATCTGTAGGCCCAGCACCGATGTACGTAACTTATATAAATGACAGCTTGCGTATACTTATGCATGATGGTGATCGTCTGAAATTGGATGAAAAAAAAGATCGTAAATCTTTTGTTTGGGTAACTGATGAGTTTGGATTGTCAGTGCAACCTCCAGGCCCAGCAACCTTTTCAAGTATGCCGCAAGACGGTTATTATAGCTACCTTGCTTATGTTGCTGATGATAGTCCTGTACCGTATACGTCTAAGTTTTATTTTACAGATAGGGAAATTCGACCTACTCCTAGCTTGTTGATCAATGAATACGGTACTCAGAATATTGATTTAATTGATGTGGTACCTGGTAATTGGGGGGACATTGGTCATATATATCGACAAATTCACACAAGTTATCGTTATGAGACGATTATTGGTTTTGATGGGTGGTTTGTTCAGGCTGCAAATGACAGGTCAGTATTATTCGCATATTTAAGTACGTACAGAGATTACCATTTGCAGGGCTATGGTAAAGTCCTTTCTTTTGAAGCTGCAGAGTATTATAGCAATCTCACTCTTGTGACTGGCCCAAATGCTCTTAACGAACCTTGGAATGGTGAGCCGGCATATGAAGGCTACTTTCACTCTATCTACATCGACGATTCGAGAATAGTTGTGTACGGGTTACCTGATTTAGACGGTACTGTTTTATCGGCTAAAACCATCCACATAACTGAGGACACGCCTGGTACATATAAAGCTGATGTATTTAGCAATTATTGGTTTGCATTTACGTTTCGAAGAGACGGTACCTCACTTGGATGGTTTGATTGGTCTAATTTTTTGCTTCGAAGAACCAATACCCAACTTAAATACAATACCCCACCTAACTGGTTTATAGCGTATAATTATTATGGTACACCGTATTTTGCAACAAATGTTGATTGGGAGTCTGACCAGTTGTATGTCAAAGGCAGTTTGACTGTTGCGCATGTACCTGTCAATGCAATGTTTTTTGGTATAGTTATGTAAAGATTGTTAGGGGGTGTTATGTCAACGAACACACAAATCACCGAATCTTTGGGGGTGCGTGCACAAATTCGAGCACACCCTATCTTGAGGTTTGCAGATGTAATTGGCGTACACACCGCGGCTTTCGCAACTGTCTCACCGGCGCTGGTTGAGGTTATCGGCGCGTCGGCAACGTTATCTGGCGGCGGCATCGGTGTAATTGTTGAAATTGCTAAGGTGGGTGATGTCGTTACAACACAAGCTACGATTGAAACTAATGTTTTAGACGTACTGGCGGCTAGTAGTGCTATCAGCAGTCGGTTCTATACTCAACTTTCAGATTCCATTGTAGTGACAGATGCTGTCCGTATTTCATCCAATCAGTTTGTAGTTGATCATATTCGCTTTAGCAGTACTTCTACTGCAAAGGCAGATTTGCTTACAATTGCACAAGATGTTTTTTCTGCAAAAGATAGTAGTAAGTCGATAGTAAAAGTTAAAGTTGTTGATGATTTGTTTACCAATTTTAATGTTACATCTCGCAACAATTATGTTGTGCAAGTTGTAGATATCTTTGCAGTTGGCGATGCGCTCGTTGCTTCTGGAAATTACGCTACACACATCTCTGATCTGCTCAATATTGCAGATGCAATCATCGTCAAAGGCACTATCACAACGTCAATTCGCGAAATGCTTGACGTTAGTGACAGTGTAAATGCCTTGTTGCCACGTTCGTTGCTACCGGATTTCTACGAGCCTGATTTAGCTAACTATGTCGCTGATGTATGGACAGCCGATGCGCGTGTATGGGCAATGAGTCGTTACGTGGGCGTGCCGGTTACTGAATTCGTCGCAACGTCTAAACTTGCTATTGGTGCTGGTCGAGATGGGTTGTATTCTCGTGATACTGTTGCACCGGCATCATGGGTTCAGACTGGTCGCGTATTGTTCGATAGCCCCGTTCGTAAACGTATCGCGTACGTTTACACTTACGGACAACATGAAGACCCGTTGGATGTAATGGTGTTTGCTGAACGTGGGCGGGACTATGATGCATACACTTACACACAACCAACCGCAAGTCCAGAGACTCAATCAGCCGTTCGTTGTGCAGTCGGTCGCGCATTGGTTAGCAATAACTTCATGTTTCGTATAGGGAATTCTCCATTTGATTTACAATACGTACAGGTCGAGTTTGCGCCAACCAAGCGACGTATAGGGGGTTGAAATGTCCGATAAATGCGCACGCGATCAATGGTGGATATACACCGGAATCACACAGCCGCAAGACGTCTCTACGAATGTCAATGTACATACGACGAGTGTCCTTGAACGTATTACCTCTTTGCGATCATCGGCAGATACGTTACGTCAGCAAGCGGAAGCGTTGTATCGCAACGCTGCACAAGAGCTTCCGACGTTGAACGATATGCAGTTCAAAGCAAGTGTTACTCCGTATCGACCTGGTTCGCCAAAAGTTACAGACGCTCCGACAATACCCTCTATCGGTGCGATTTCAAAATTGAATTTGAAATCGCCGTCACTTCAGCTCGACTCGTTTCAACAATCTAACATTACAGCGCCTACTGTAGAGTCGTTACAATTCCCAATCGAACCGCCGTTGAATGCGCAAGCTACTGCGCCGCTCGACCTTTCTTTGGCTGATTTACCTCCAATTCCTAATGTACCTACCATTGATGTGATAGTGCAACCAGTCGATGCTATCGATGGTGTTGCGCAGTTGACACTTCCCGATATCGACATCTCCATGCTTGAGCCGCAACAACTCGTATTGCCAGACATTCCACCTCTACCAGCGCTGGCTGGTGTGCAGAGTGTTGCAAGTAATCGGTTCAAACGTGTTAAGTATGACAAACACGTAATTGACGATGCGCTTGCGAAGGTGATGTCCGTATTCACATCAAGCAATGATGTCGGTGTGCCTGTCGAAGATTTAAACTTGGCGCAAGAGCAGTTATGGGATACCACGATCAGACCGCGAGCCATGACGCGTATTGCATCGACTTGGGTTCGGCGGGGCTTTTCCGATCGTCGATCGTCTGATCGTGCCGTTTTCGCCTCGGATGTAGTAACGCGCTATGCAGCCGATGCGACGCTTGGACGTAAAGCAGTTCGCCGTCGGGTGCGGATGAAGATGTATCCTGAAGTGCTTCAACTGGCGACACTTGTGCAGGAACAGCTTGCGAAGATGTATGAAACGATGATCGAGCTTGACTTCGAGCAGCTACTTGTCGAGCGCGAAGCGCTGTTTGCTATCGCTCAAACAGTGCGTGAACAGTTGCAGTTGAAGTTCCAGCGGTACATGGTGTTCTCTCAACAGTATCGAGCACAACTGTTACAAGTCAAAACTGCTGTCGAAACTTACTTGGCAAACGTGAAAATCAAGCTTGCAAAGTCACAGAAAAATACCGCTATTGCGCAAGCATACGCGCTACAACAGGAAGCTAAGATGACGCAGGTTCAGTTGTTGGAAGTGTATTATCGTGCCGCGCGTGCGGCAGTTGCAGCGTACAATGCACAGATTCAAGCAGTGCAGGCAAAGGCTCAAGCAGCGTCTGCTGAATACAGCCGATTTGTTGCAAGAAGTCAGAAATGGTTGACAGAGTTGGTACGAGCAGAAGCGGATTACGCGATTAACAAAGCACGGAATCGCGCCATCATTGCCGAGAACCAGATGGCGGCTGTTAAAGTTGCACTGCAAGGTGCTCGTGCAGACGTGGTTGCGTCCAATGCTAACCTAGCTGCGACACTTGTAGCAAAAGATGTTGCTCAGTTGCGTGCAGAGTTGGCGCAGCGTATCGCACAAAACACAGCAGCTCAAGCGCAGAATAATGTTGCTGCGGTAAATGCAAAAAATATTTCTTTGAACGAAAATGTACGTAGTACAGTTTTTAATAGTGATATGCGCATCAAAGCTACTGAGTATTCTGTTTTAGATGCGATTAATGATGGCATTACAAGCGTTACAGCGCAAGCGACAAATGCGGCGATTCAAGTGAGTAAGGATATTCAACAGAAGCGCATACAACTTGCGGAAGCATATGTAGATATGTACAAAACATTGGCCGATGCTGAGGCAGCGACATTAGCAGGACGGGCTGCTGCGTTGCGTGCTGATGTACGTGTAAATGCTGCTGCAACAGTGCAAATGGGCTACTCTACGTCGGCAGGGCATACAGTTAGTACGGCTCTTTCAAATTCAGACGCGCAAGATTGTGTCACGTTGATTCGACCAATTACTTATTGAACAAACGTTATCAGGAGGTACCTATGACGGAATATACATACGGATTCACCGTACCGGCAGATAGCCGGTTGTTTGGGCTGATTAGTGATCTTGTTGCGCAGATTAAAACTGATCTGCCTACACCTAATTTGCCTGAACCACCTGACTTTAAGCTGGATACTAACATTCCCTCAGTTACTAGTCAGCTACGTCAGCCATCTGCGTTCTCTGCGACTGTGCCTACGTTTAGGAGCGCACCACTAACAGGTCTTGCTCGTGCAACGTATTCCGCTTTGCGGTCGGTTTATCACTTCAACTTCAACGCGCCGATTCTCCCGCCATTGGTTTACGAACAGGCGAAACATCACATCGCACTACCAACCACAAACGTCACTGCACCACCAACAGATTACCCCGTTGTCGGGTATGTTGACGTGCCGCAACCGACGAACATACCTGATTTACCTACCACGTCGATTACTCTTGGTACGCGACCGGCGCTTGAAAACCTTACACCCATCACCTTCACACCAGTATCTTTGGAACCGTTGGATTTCGAACTATCACTGGATGATTTGTCGAGCGAGCAAATTGACCTGCCACTACTCAATTTTCAACCGTTCGTTGATTACGTCGGTGATGAAAAATTGAAACAGGTCATCAAGGGATGGCTGCAAAGCAATCCAAGCGAGTTGCAAACATGGGCTGCATGGCAAGGTAGCTTAGTCGAGTCAGATACACGCAAGCTCAAGTACGAAGTTAAAAATGCAATCAGTAAGATTTTTGAACAAGCGGCTGCGCGGAATTTCGCGTTACCTGCTGGGTTTGTCGATGCTGAAGTACAGCAGGTCGCGCAAAAAGAAATCGAGGCGCAAAGCGATGCTGCTGAGAAAGTTTATCAAGAAGTGCTCGCGTCAGCTGTGAGTACTTTGTCGCAAGCGGTGCGATCAGCTCTTGCAGTAGAGCAGTACCATTTTCAGTTGTATGTGCAGTATGTCAAGCGCAACTATCAACTGTACAAACTTAATTTGCAATCTGCACAACTTATTTATAATAATCTAGCTGCTATTTTTGACGTATTCACTCGCGCTCTTGCACAACACATAGATAATTACAATCAGTATGTCAATGCTGTGCTTGCACAAAATCAGGCGCAGTTTGCGCAAGTTGATATGCTCAACGGTGTTATCGACAATTACAAGGCGCAGATTACCCTTTATCGAGCTGACGTTGCAACACAGAAAGCGCAAGCAGATGTGCAGGCAATCAAGGCAGAACATGCGACGCTGCGGCTCGATGCTTATGGATCGCTACTGCGTGGCATTCTTACAAATTACAACATTCTCGAAACTAATCTGAAGTCATACCGTCAAGCGATCGAAAATTACGCACAGTCGTACAAATTGAATGAAAGCAAGTTGGACGCTTACGAAACTGCTATACGTGCTGAGGCGTCTGCTGGTAATGTCAGCGAAACCAACGTGCGTACCTATGCGCAAGTCATCGGTATGGAGCGTCAGCGTACTGGTGCGTATGAAGAGTATGTCCGCCGATCGACCGACGCTATCGAGCTAGAAATTCAAAACATGCGACAAGCGATAGACACCGAGCAGTCGTATCTCAGTGCGATCAACAACATACTGTCTGCAAACATGCAGATTCTGTCCGCATACGAATCATCTGTCGGAAATTATTTGCGAGCGTTCGAAGCATTTGAACGCGCAAACGCTGGTTATACAGCGAATGAGAACAAGCTTGCTATTCTTGCGGAAGAGACACGATTTACACAAGCATCACTAGGCAACACTGCGAAACTTTACTCTGCAAAATTGCAATCTGCGCTTGCGCAAATACGCATTCGTGCTGGTGGGGCACTAGCGCAAGCTGCAAGTACGATTTATAATGTCGGTGTTGCCGCAAACGCAAGCGCGCGTGAGGATGTACAAGGTAGCAAATCTTATACGGAGCGTACTTCTGATGATTATACTAAGAGATGGTCGCGCACTGTTCGTCGAGAAATTCGGCCTATTAAACATTAGTGAGGTAAATTATGGTTAGTACGTTGATTCGTGTTGCACCGCCTTCTGAAGTTTTGAACGAGGTCGAGACTGACAAACCTGAAATCGAACTCGACGCTGAAGCGTTGCGTCGAGAGCAAATGGAAAAACTCGCCCGTTATGTAAACGATTGCTTTGATGAAGCATATCGGCACAGGCAGAAAGACATTCAACGTTTTGTCAATGCGTTGTATGCACGACGTGGTGAGTACACCCCCGACAAACTTGCTGCGATCCGGGAAGTTGGCGGGTCGGAAGAATATGCACGTATCTGTGCACACAAAAGTCGAGTACTTCAAGCATGGCTCGAAGATATATTTTTGGCGAATACTGAGCAGCCGTGGACGATTGAACCAACGCCATTGCCGAGCTTGCCGGAAAATGTTGTTGAGTCGATCAAAGATCAGGTATCACAACGTATTGCCGCTCTTACTGCACAAGGTCAGGTTGTTTCTCCGAGTGACGCGGAACGCATGTTGCAAGATGAACTCAACATGGAGCATATGCGGCAGCGTGATCTTGCTGAGCAACGTGCGGAAAAAATGGCTCAAGTCATTGCTGATCAGCTTGACGAAGGTGGGTTTCGGGAAGCGCTGTCAACATTCATCAGTTATCTCACAACATTCCCTGGTGCTATTCTAAAAGGCCCTATTTTTCGAAAGCGAGATCAGCTTCAGTGGGAAAACATTGATGGTAAGTTCATACCACAGGTGACCTCAAAAATCGTTATTCAGTTCGAAGCGCCGAACCCAATGAACTGTTACCCTGCCCCCGGTGCAACGACGCCGCAGGAAGGATACTTCATCGAGCACCTCACCCTGACTGCGAAAGATTTGGCTGATTTGATCGGTGTCGATGGGTATGATGAAGCTGCGATCCGTACAATCTTGTCTCGTTGTAATGCGCAGGGTGGTGGGTATCGTTGGGTCGAACGGTACTACGGAGTTCACAATTCCGCAGAAGACAAGCGAGACGCGGTCAAATCCCAATACATTGACGTGTTGGAATTTCATGGCCCTGTTTCTGGTGAAGACTTGATGGATTGGGGCTTGGATGCTGATCTCGATGCGCAACGTTACTATGAAGCAACCGTGTGGTTGATTGACGATATCGTCATTAAGGCAACATTGAACGACGACCCACTCGGCCGCAGACCGTATTACAAAGCGTGCTACGAAGAAATCCCAGGCCAATTTTGGGGCTTTAGCATTTATGACGTTTTGTCTGATGTGCAAGGCGTGGCGAACGCGGCGATTCGTTCGCTTGTGAATAACATGGCGATCGCTTCCGGCCCACAAGTAGCGATCAATGTCGATCGTGTACCAGCGGGTACGGATATTACGAACCTGCACCCGTGGAAAATTTGGCAGTTTGTTGACGGACAGTTTGCATCGAGCAACGGTTCGCCGCCAGTCATGTTCTTCCAGCCTCATACAAACGTTCAGGAATTGCTCACCGTTCTTGAGCGATTCTATGCGTTGGCTGACGATTTTTCGTTCATCCCACGTTACATGACAGGGTCGGATAAAGTATCTGGCCCGGCACGCACAGCGTCAGGACTTTCAATGTTGTTAGACGCTGCGAATAAAGGTCTGAAATCTATTGTCAATCATATTGACACTCAAGTGATGACGCCATTGTTGCAAGCGTTGTTTGATCACAATATGTTGTATAATGAGGATGAGAGTATTAAAGGTGATGCTCAAATTGTCGCGCGTGGTGTGGCAAGTCTGATGCAGCTTGAAACCTTGCGTATGCGTCGGAATGAGTTCTTGCAAATCACTGCAAATCCGATTGATAGCCAGATTGTTGGTGTACAAGGTCGCGCATCTATCTTGCGTGAAATCGCTAAAGGTCTTGGAATGGATGTCAACAAAGTTGTCCCGCCGACAGCGGTGTTGGGTATGCAACAAGCGCCTCAACAAGTGCTTCCACAAGCGCCTCAACAAGTGCTTCCACAAGCGCCTCAACAAGTGCTTCCACAAGCGCCTCAACAAGTGCTTCCACAAGCGCCTCAACAAGCGCTTCCACAAGCGCCTCAACCTTCTCAAGAGCAGTTGATGGATGGACGACCTGTAACAGATTTCATGTCTCCACGTCGCATTTAAGGAGTTAGCATGGCTAAACCGACACAAGAACAGTTACGTGAGTTTCAAAGATTGCGTTTGAACAATCAAGTAGTAGAGTATTTGAATGTAATGGAGAAAGAGTATGTTGATAGGTTAGTTGGCGAAACGAATCTTGCAACCATCCATCAATTGCAAGGTTCGATCTATGTCGTTCGTCATTTATTGTCGATGATCTTTTCTGATTGAACGGAGGTATTATGTCTGACGTTACCAAAACCAGTGCAATTCCGGCACCTGTCGCTCGTCGTTTGCAAGAGATCGAGCAGTTCATTGCACAGCAAAACCAGACAGAAGATTCAGAGCAAGCGTCAGTAGACGCACAACAGCCAGAACTTGAACAGTCCGAAACGGCAGAAGCATCAGAGACGCCAGTGACTGAGGTAGTTACTCAACCGCCGGAACAAGCACAAGAGCAAGTTCAGAAGCAGTCTGAACAGCTTAATGAAATGGAAAAACTGCGCAAACAGTTGGAAGCCATCGAGCACAAATACAAAACGTTGGCGGGTATTGTGCGGTCGAAAGATGACGAGATTCGGCGATTGCAGGAGTTGATCGCTAATTTCAACGACGCACTGAGTACTACCCAAGCGCAAACTAATAAAACTGTTTCGGCTGACGAACAGAAAGACATTGATGATTTTGGTGCAGACCTTGTGGCAATGGTCAAACGTTATGTCAGTCGAGGAGTATCAGATATCGAACAACGGTTGGTTCGATTAGAGCAAGCTATTTCTCAAACAACGAACGTCGTTCAAGAAACTCAAAAAGAACGATTCGAACGTCGATTGACCGAGCTTGTTCCTGATTGGCGTGAGATTGATATTGACCCTGACTTTGCGACATGGTTACAATCTAATCGAGCACGTGTCGATCTGGTTCGCCAGTATATGGCTGCATATGACGCAGATGGTGTTGCGGAGATATTCTTGCAATATAAAGCGTTACATGCTAAACTAAATTCAGATGCCCAGCAACCTACGCTAGCTAAACCTAAACCTGATCTTGAGCGTAAGGTTGCTCCGGCAAAAGGTAGAACCAGCACACCGACAGTTCAACCTGAGAAAAAGGTATGGACTCGTTCGGAAATTGCAGAGGTCTACCGAAATCAGCGGCGATATGACGCTAAAACTTTTGCAGAATTGGAGCGAGAAATCGCGAATGCTCAACGTGAAGGACGGGTAGATTACACCCGTTAAGTTAGAAGGAGTTCATCATGGCATATCCTGTTCATTCGTCGAATCCGAACACGGCGTATCCGAACGCGACGAGTGCGTACCCGACAACCTACTCTGGTACATTCATTCCTGAAATTTGGTCGACTAAACTGGTCGCCAAATACTATGCGTCAACGGTGCTGAGCCAAATCACCAATACGGATTATGAGGGCGAAATCCGTAACATGGGTGATAAGGTCATTATCCGTACTACGCCGACTATTTCGATTCGTCCGTATCAAATCGGTATGCCGTTGCAAACCGATTTCCCAACTGGCGGTACGATCGAACTGTTGATCGATAAAGGGAAGTACTGGCAAGTCGCGATCGACGATGTCATCGCAAAGCAGCAGGACATCAACCAGCTTGACCTGTGGGCGCAGGATGCTGCGGAGCAAATGAAAATCGCGCTTGACACTGAAGTGCTTGCGTACCTACCGGCCAACGTTCATGCGGCGAACACCGGTTCTAATGCTGGTATAATCTCCCATAACGTCAATTTGGGCACTACCGCTAACGCGATCGCATTGTCACCCTCGAATGTTCTTGAGGTCATCTTGCGTTTGGGTCAGGTGCTCGACGAGCAGAATGTGCCGGAGACTGATCGATTCCTAGTCATGCCGTTTTGGGCAACCACGATGCTCAAGCTCTCCGACATCAAGGACGCCTCACTGACTGGCGACAGTACCTCGCCGCTGCGTAACGGTATGGTGGGTCGCATCGACCGGTTCACTGTGTATAACAGCAACCTGCTGCCGATTAACCCATCCCCCGGCGCGTCGGATTGGCGGTCGGTCATCCTTGCCGGTACTCGTAGTGCAGCGACTTTCGCTACCCAGCTCACCAAGACCGAAACACTGCGGTCGCAATCCACCTTCGGTGACATCATGCGCGGGCTGATGGTTTACGGGTACAAGATGATCAAACCCGAAGCAATGGCTGTTGCGTATATCCGGTAAAATGTAATGTGTGAGGGCGATAACCCCTCACACATTTTGAACGAAGGAGGTAGTCATGAGTGATTTTCTTTACGATAGCTCTGGTCGTAAGTTTTTGAAGTGTGCACAACTTTTGGAAGACGAGTCGTTCAAAACAACGATCGATCAAGCACAGACTGCACTACAACCAGTGCAGACGAAGAAGAAGCCTGTGAAGCAATCAGATGATGTCGATGTGTGGGATGTACCTAAGAACTGATCAAAGGTAGATAATGGCTACGCCTGTTAGTGACGTTGTAACGCGGCTCCGTAACGAAGTGCTTCGCGATAGTGCGGAGCCGTATTTGTTTAGCACAGATGAAATTATCAATGTGCTATCGGAAGGTTACCGCATCTTTGTTCGACATACGCATGCAATAATCAATACATTTACTGTTCGCACCGTCATTGGTCAGAGTAGTTACACGCTTGACCCGACAGTCTGCTACGTGCGTCAAGTAACATTGGTTGATGCGTCGAACAATAGTGTGTGGTACCTGACGCCTTACACACGCCGAGCAAAAACTTTGCGTTGGACTGGTAGACCGACTGCGTATTCAACCGATGCAGCTCAATCGACACTCAAACTTTACCCTGTACCTGATCAGGTATATACTCTTGAAGTCGATTGTGCTGTAGTTCCAGAGCGATTGACAGCCAATTCAACAATTGCATTAGGCAGTGAGTGGATTCCGACACTGATGAATTATGCTTCGGCGCGATTGTTGAGTAACAATGATCCAGATGGGTCGAATCAAGTTGCTGCGCAACAGTTCGAACAACGGTGGAAAGAGGGTGTGATGCTGGCGAAGCAGCAATTCATCCGAGATCGTGTAGGTGATGGCACAACAGCTATGCCTCGACGTTGGACATAGGTGAGCTATGGCACAGGCAAACTTTTTGAATCATGACAAGTTGGAAATTCCGTCACCCAATGTGACGATGTCAGACATGCCTTACGTACAAGGCTGGCGACAAGCGGCGCAAGATTTTTCTGGTGTAATCAATAGCTACGCACCAAAACCAGTCAACACTGAGGCAGCGTTCCAGCAAGCACAGAATTTGATCCGTAGTTATTACCGGTCACCTAATTACGAACCTCCACAAGTACCGTATTCACCAGATGTCGAGAAAACACGCTCTACCCTTTACGAGATGATTCGGGATGGGCTAACTACAAATGTACCTGGCCGTAGGTTGACTGCGGATGGTTTGAACGCTATCACAAATACAATTCGTGAACTTGATGCTGCTGAGAACAATCGCTTTAGTACGCTTGCACAATATAATGCAAATTTGCAAGGGCAAGATACACAACGCCAAAATGCTATCTTGAACGCAACGACAAACACTTTTAACTCCAATGTAAGCGCACAAGACAATTTTAACGCTAATAGAATTAATACGCTTGGTACAATTTTGCAAGCACTTACTGGTAATGCACAAACTGCCGAACGCTATGCAGCGACATTGGATACGAACAACAGTCGATTGCGGTCGGCGGAGCTGACTAATCAAGCAAACATGGCAAGCGTGCAGGGGTCGCTTGCGCAAGCGATGGTGACTGTGAACAGGAATCTATACGATGCTATTCAACAGTACGTTTACCAAGGCCAATCACCTGACGCGATACTGCCGGATCAGCGACCACAAATTCAAGCGCGGATGCAAGCTGCACAACTTGCTCTGCCAATTGCAAGTAATCCTGAAGCACTTGCAGCATTTCAGCAAAACTTTGCAAAGCTCAGGGAACGAGCGCTGACCGATCCCAATGCGCGTGCAGAATTAGAACGGCAAATACCAATTTTCAACGCATTGATGGTGCTTGCGCCATACGCACAAGTACGTGCATATCTAGAGAAGGCTATGAACAATTCGCAAGTACCAGGGTATGCTAACGGCGGTATTGTTACATCAAATCTCTCAAATGGTGGTGGTGTTCCAGCCGATGCAATCCAACGTTACCAAGTTTATATCAATACAGTACGACAACTTGGTCTGAATCCGGTACCATTTCAAACATTCCTTCAAGCGACTACGCAGCAGCCGCCTGTACCGACACAGCAACCGGCAGCACCACAGCTACAAGCAGCGTCGATTCCAGGGAACAAGATTCTTGGATATGCCAAGGGTGGTGTTGTCAGCATGTCAATGAGAGACCCAACTGATGCAAGTGGTAAAATGGTTATCGACCTGAACCCGAACAGCCCAACCGACAGCATCCCAGCAGTCGTCGATGGTATACAACCGGCAAAACTCGATAGCGGTGAGATCGTGTTCCCGAAAGAAGCAGTGATGTTTTACGGCATCGAGCGTCTGATGCGAATGATTCAGAAAGCGCGTGAAGGGCTAGGTGCAACGGTACAATAACGGAGCTTCGTATGGCGTTGCAAGATTTCAATACTCAAAACAGCCAAGATAAGGGGTACTTGACACTTGAGGATTTCGCCTCAACGTACAACGTTCTGCTACCTATTACACCTCAAGCAACACCTTCGGCAATCCAACAGTCGTCGCGAATCGCTCCACAGTTTCGACCTCAATTTAGTGGCATCCTCAATAGCGCTGCTCAAGTTGTGCAGGATGTCGCTGCCGGGTTTGCTCGCGGTGCTGTTAATACTGGTCAAGGTTTGCTCGGCACGCTCAGCTACACTGGGCTGAACCCCAACGAGGGTGTATACGGTTCTCTGTATCAGGGTTTAGGTTCCGTACAATCGAAGATTGCTTCGATGCAGTCGGACAAAGCCAAGCAAGCGGAAGCTGCAGTCGAACGAGCGATAAAGGCTGCCGAAGGTAAAGGCTTTCTGGAAGGTGCTGGTGAGGTTGTTGGTGCGATTGCCAACAACCCGTACTACCTTGTAAGTGGTGCTGGTCAAGTTGCCGGTAGTTTGGCTGCACTTGCTGGAATCACCACACTACTACCGGAGGCGGCTGGCGCTGCCACGATCGGACGAATTCTCGCTTCTCCCGTCGGACGTATGGCGACTGCAGAGGGTCTCGTTACTGCCGGTAGTGTAGGTGCGAACATTGCTCAAGAGAACCCAGACAATTATGCAGCACGCCTGCTTGGTATTCCGGCTGGTATTGTGACCGGTGCTACGACGCTTATTGGCGGTAAGCTTTTTGGCGAATTCGACATCGACACAGCAGCGATGCGTTTGATTGCAAAAGATACCGCCAACGTCGGTAGCAAAACCGCAGCAGCGTTTGAAAAAGGTCTGACTGCGATGAACGTGCCTAAGCGTATCGTGGCATCGGCGGTAGGCGAAGGTGGTGAAGAGTTTATCCAGAGCGCATTCGAGCGAGCATTTACCGATTTGGGAGCTAGAGGTGAAATCAACTGGGGCGGTGTGGGTGCTGAAGCGGCACAGGGCGGTGTGCTTGGTGCAGTAACAGGTGGCGCGTTTGGTGGACTGCATCAAACTCAAACTCAAACTCAAACAACGCCGAAGACAAAAGTGCAAGAGCAGCAACCGGATTGGGAAATTGCTAAATCCGGCCTTGTCAATTTGGCTGCATTACGTGGTCAAGCTGCTGAAGTACTTGACAAACTCGAACGAATGGCCCCTGCGCAAACTACGATCGAGCGAGCAGCGCAAGTCGCATCGATTCTCAACAATGCCGAGTCGTCACCGCTTGACACCGTTGCAGAACTTGCGTTGATGGCGACCAAGCGCAAGACACCGGAAGCTGGTCAAGCTGCACAACACACGTTGGATTACATCTTCGGCGCTCGTAATACGTTCGAAGCGCTCAACGATCCGAAGAAACGTGAAGAACTGCTTGGTTACTTTGATGCGCAGTTCAACGATGCGCAGAGAAAAGCTAACGATCAAACGTTACCTGAAGCGGTGCGTGAAGACGCGCAAAAGCAGCTAATTGATTTACAACACAAATACACTTTACTGCTCTACTCGTTGGATAAAATTTATCAAGCAAGCGCTCTGGTTCCGGTTGCGCCACGTCGTGATGAGCTTGTACCTGTCGAGTCAGGTGTATTGCAAGTAGTTGCAGAAAATCGGCAACGAGACTCGACCACGCGTCAGCGGACTGACACTCAAAAGTCACCAGTCGCAGAAGACTTCGAGCTTGCCGCACGCACGGTTGCGTTGCACTTCAATGAAGCGTTTGGCACAACCTTCGATCCTATGCAGATCAGGCAAGCAGCAGCTCAACCTGCCGACACACCGGTACATCGCTTGGCGCGTTTGACTGCAGCGTTCGGGATGCCATACAACTACGAAGGCGTTAAGTCAACGTTGAAGGGTGTAGCGGTTGCTGCACTCAGTGATAATCCGACACTATCTAATGCAGCGTTCAAAGTACTTTACGATACGACACAGATCACACCGCAGCAACTTACGGCGTTGCGAAAAGGTGATGACGCTGCGATCACCACAGCAATGCGGTCGAACCGCGAACTTGTGACGAAGCTCAATCAGCGAATTCAGACCGACAACACACTTACCTTGGAGCAACGCAACCTGCTCATCAAACAGCGCGATGACTTATTTACTCGCCTCGCACTTTATACCAGACTGGTCGATGCATTCAAGAGCGCTCATGATTTCCGTGATGCGGTGATGCGTACCGCGGCGGCGCAACAACCAACCGCACCACAACAACAAATGATCGAGTATCAGCCTCAACGAAACAAGCAGGCGTTCCAACCGCAGCAACCACCAGTAGCACCAGATGAACAGGCGAAGCTTAGGCGGCAAGCAGAGGCGATCAACAAACTGATGCAGAATCTAGACAAACGTGATTGGCGTCACGATCGCATCAAACGTTGGTCTGGTTTGTCGGATGCTGAGTATAGAGAGTTGTTTGGGACGACATCGGCTAGTAAGATTCGGAAGGAGATCGAGCGAATCGTCCAAGCAAACGGAGGCAGCATATCAAAAAAAGATCAACCCCTACGCGATGATAGCGTAGGGGTTGTGGAGCAAGTTACAGCAACGCAACCTGCGCCTAGCAAAGAACAACCTGCGCCTAGCAAAGAACAACCTGCGCCTGGCAAAGAACAACCTGCGCCTAGCAAAGAGCAACTTGCGCCTGGCAAAGAACAACCTGCGCCTAGCAAAGAGCAACTTGCGCCTAGCAAAGAACAACCTGCGCCTAGCAAAGAGCAACTATTACGTCGTGGGAAGGTGGCACAGAGTGGTCTAA
>Ga0209750_1000343_pt1 | contig 24763 bp, 27 predicted proteins | sample YNPBryulayer2012_FD_185813 | JGI IMG/M metagenome (GOLD analysis project Ga0209750, IMG submission 185813) | Anoxygenic and chlorotrophic microbial mat microbial communities from Yellowstone National Park, USA - YNP Bryant MS upper layer 2012... ...
CAACCTGCGCCTAGCAAAGAACAACCTGCGCCTAGCAAAGAGCAACCTGCGCCTAGCAAAGAACAACCTGCGCCTAGCAAAGAGCAACTATTACGTCGTGGGAAGGTGGCACAGAGTGGTCTAACGCTCGATAAAGCCATCCGTGAAATCAGCACGATCAAAAGTAAGTTGAAAGCCCCGTACCGCGACAATCTCACGGTGGTTGACAGCGTCGATCAGCTACCATACAGCATCAAGCAGCGGTTTATAAGTGACCCAACAATCAAAGGTAGTTACGATCTTGAAACTGGTAAAGTCTATGTCGTTATCAATCGGCATACGTCAGGTGAAGATGTTGCTAGAACGATCTACCACGAGATCGTCGGGCACGCAGGGCTACGTGCCATTTTCGGTAACAACCTCAACCGTACACTCAAGGAAGTTTACGCAGAACGTAAAGCTGACATCGAAGCACTTGCAGGTAAGCTCGGTATCGACACATCGACATCAGAAGGACGACATGCTGCAACTGAAGAGTTTATCGTTCATTTCGCAGAAGTGCTCTACGATAGCGGGAAGCTGTCGTACCTCATCAACAAGCTGAAGGCGTGGTGGGCTGACATTACAGGCAAGCAGTATTCGGATGCGCAAATCATTCGCGACATGCTGTACCCTGCCCGTGGGTACACAATGATTAAGTATGCGAACGAGCTTCCTTTTACGCACCCGTCAATTGTTGTAACTCTGAATGACAGCCCGGATTTTCGTATGAAAGTACGGGAGGTTAGCCAATCGCTCTTAAACACTATCAACTTCATGCCTACGTTGTTTCAACGTCTTACAGCGTTCGCACCAGCAATCAAGCAATTCGAAAGTCTCTGGAACTATCAACATCACTTGTCAAACCTATGGCAAGTGAAACGTCAACAACTTGAGGCAGCGTTCGCAAAGCTGACTCCGGTTGAGATTGAAAACGTATCTAAAGCGCTACTCACATACTCTGCTACCGGAACACTTCCGTTCATACCGCAAACTGCACAAAAATTTTCAATATCTTTTGATGAAGATGCAAGGCAAATTACTTATAAAAAAATGCCGCTTACTTCAAAGGATGTGCAGCTTGACCCGGTACTCTTCAACACGCTCAACGCGAATGAACGGGCGGCGGCAGAGCAAGCGATTCGGTTGATGGCTGAAGTCAAAGTCGCCGAAACTGAGCTTGCACTAGAGCAAATCCAACGTTCGCTTACCGCGGTACGAAGCTCACCACCGGAAGATATACCGCTTCAAGACGTCGCTACCGAAGCGTTCAAGGCAGCAAAAGCAATTACCGAGGCGCACAATACACAAATCTCACGCGGTTATGTACCGCAGCTTCGACGCGGCACATATCGAATTGTCGCCGAATCCGAAGCCTATATCGAAGCTAGAGAGTCAGGCGATAAGGAAGCACTCGAACAATTACGCCGGGATAGCAACGAGTATGTCTATGTCGGCGCTGAAACAGAAGCAGAAGCTAAAGCGATCGCAAATGAACTCGCTCGTCGTGGGTTGTATGTACGGTATTGGTTGCAAACAAGTGAGCCAACCGACCGTATGTTCCAACTGAGCGATCTGTTGCAGATTTTCCAAGAAGCTGAACGAGGTGCGTTCGGCACTACAGCAACGGCGACGACGCGGCTTGCACATCAGATCATCAAGTACTACGCTCAAGTCAGCGATACTGTTAGTACGGTTGCGCAGTCGAAACTGCAACGGGAACATATCGCAGGCGTGCGGCTTACTGATGTCGTTCTGAACTTGATTGAACGGGCAAAAGACTTTAGCGCGTATTACGGTGCAGCCAAGACATCGTATGACCGTATGCACGCGCTAATTGCCACTAGAGAACAGATTCGCTACCTGCCCGATGAAACAAACGCCGAAGCTGCGCGCATTTTCAATGAAATCGTTGCACGTTTGCGCACGTCGGACAATGTGCAGGACACATTATATGAGCGCCTTGGTCGGAAGGCGTTGATGTTCAACACACTGATGTACCTGTTGACTAACGCGTCATACTATTTAGCGCAGCTCATGCAGCCGTGGGTAACGAGTATTTACATGGTAGGGTTGCACGGCCCGAAAACCATCACAACGATGCTGAAGCACTACACTAACATCAAACCGATTCTGGTTGATGCGATTAAGAACAATGTCGAGCTTGACTTCTCTTCAATTCCCAATTACAACAAGCTGCTCACGACGCTGCAAACACAGAACCGTCTTGACGTAGGGCTGCAACAAGAGTTCGGCATCGTAACTGGTAGTACAACGAAATTCCTCGGTGCGAAAATTATCAATGCACTACATAACGCAGCACGGACGGTAGAAATCATCAACCGCGCCGTGACAGCAATGACCGCTTACGATATGCGCGTTGCCGAGCTAAAGCGCAAGCACCCCAAGATGTCGCACCAAGAGATCGAGCGGCGTGCAATCAACTATGCCGACCACATCGTATTTCGTAGTCAAGGTGACTACTCACACGCCGCAGCGCCGCGCGTCTTCCAATCGATCCCTGGGCGACTCCTGTTGCAATTCAAAAAGGTTGCGTTAGTTATTGGTGAACTATTTGCAGAGATTATCAAGAACGGCTTCATACCAACCAAACTTTCTAAAGATGAGATTGATATTGTCAAGACTGGACTGGAATACGCGAAAATCGATAAAGCTAAGACAAATGAGATTCTCAAAAAACTAACCGATAATCAACGACTTACCGACGCAGAACTTGCGCTTGTTCGTCGGTCGATCGGTGTGTTCCTCGACAAAGCTGGCGGCCCGGAACAAGCGCCGTTCGTTGCACGAGTGCTCGATGGTGTGCTCAGTGAAGATGTTTACATCACTAAAGAACAAGCGGTCGGGTATCAGTACGCGCTACTGTCAATGCTGTCGAGCACGATGCTGCTTGCTGGTACAAACGCGATACCGTTCGCTACGACATTCGTAGCACTTCTTGCCAGCGCCGTCGGAAGCGATGACGATAAATTGCCTGATGAGACGAGCGAACAAACGATCATGCGCATCTTTGGCCCAGAGGTTGGCTCGTTCATTCTCGGCGGGATAACGCGGAGTGTTCTCGGCATCGATATTTCATCACGTATCGGTTTGAACTTTGTCGATCAGATGTTCGGGTCGTTGTACAACAACATTCGGTTGACCGACGCGGAAGCAACAGCAAAAGATGCAATGATCGGCATACTTGGCCCGACAGCGAGCACCATTCTTGGGTTCTTCCGGTCGGCGGAGTACCTCAACGAGTACAGCCGCACGGGATCAGAGCACGCGCTAGTCAAAGGTCTGGCTGCCGCTGCGCCACTTGGAATGCGTAACCTGCTGATGACTTACCTTTACGACAGAGAAGGGTTGGTCAATGATGCGCGCACTCGAATCATTCCGCCGGAACAAATTTCTACGTATGAGAAGCTAATGCAAGCAATCGGTTTTAAGCCTGCACAAATTAGTGACGTGTATTTGTCGCGCACATACATCAATCGTGTGCAGTCTGAGCTGCAAAAGCATGCATTGCAGCTCAAGCGAGCGTACTACGAAGCGAAGATCGCGGGTGATGTCGAAGGTATCCAGTTCATTCAAAAACAGCTTGCTAACCTACAAACGTTACAGCGACAGGCCAAAATGAAACCGACAACGTGGGGCGATCTCATCCAGTTTGCACGTCAGAAACAACGTGATGCTCTGCAATCGAAGAACGGTATCATACTCAACAATACCAACCGCCAATTTGTCTATACCGCTCTTGATGCGTGGGATGCTTGGGATATAAATAATTGACTGTGCGCATACGCGCGATTAAAATTTCATGTAGCTGATGTCTCCTCCCCCGCCTCCTCTAGCGTTAACCCCGCAGTTAGCGGGGTTCTTTTTTATCGGCTTCGCCCATTGCGTCTTTTGTAAAGCATCAGCTCATTGATATCTACATACACGCGCCCTCTGTACCGCCTTACACGTTTAAGTTTACCTTCGCCAACCAATGATCGAACATAATTTACATTATAACCAACCATTTTAGCTGCAGTACTAATATGATTCCATACAGGTCGCCCAAGAGTTTGCTGCGTTGTACGAACTTCAAAGATAGAAGTATCAAACACATCGACCTCCATGATTTAAACACCATCGCAACTCACTTGACGCCCACATTGTCGAGCATATTCGATCATATCTTGCTTACTTACGTAGGTCTTGCCTTTAAACCTTACAGCCTTAACTCGATCCAAACGTGCTAGACGTAATATTGTCGGCTGCGAATAGCCAGTAACTTTACAGGCTTCCGCAACCGTGATGTAACCTTCCGGTAAATTCTTATGCTTTTCAGCGTAATCCTGTACTTCTTTTTTACTTACCCATAACTTACGATCCTCTTTTTTGAAATATCGCAACTTATTACGGCGAATCAAAAGGCGAACATAATCGACGTTAAACCCAACCAACTCTGCCGCCTCACGTACAGTAACCCAATCATCCGCGTCAGTGTGTCGAACACCCATTACAGTACTGAGAATGCTAGCTAACATACCCCTACTCCTTGATCGTCTCCACAATTTTGTCGCCGTTGTACCGACCGCGCACAGCGTATGATCGCTCCAGTGGTACCGGCTTATGCCGGAAAAAGACCATCTGTCCGATCGCGTCACCAGGCCGGATGATGATCGAGTGGTAGCGTGTGATATTCACCAGTTCCAGCGTGAGTACAGAACCGTGCCAACCCGCATCCGCCCATCCCGCGTTCAGATGTTCGAGGCCTATTCGCGCCATGCTTGATTTCAACTTGTACTCAGCACTGATGTCGGTTGGTAAGTTGAACACCTCGACTGACTGCGCCAGGATAAAATCGCCCGGCCGTAGCACGTAACCGTCCTCGTGCAAATGCACCTCGCGCATCTTCGGTTTCGTGCGTGCGCGATAGTCGATCACCGCGTTCCCAGGTTCTTCGACCAGAATCACCGGCCCCAGGTGAAGATCGATCGACGCCGAATTTACAGCGTCTGGTTTGGCGTTCTCAATCACACCACGTTCGATCAGTTCCAAAAGCTCGTCATGGCTTAGCAACATAGGGGTTACTCCTTTCCAAAGCACACTTCCCACTCTTCATGGGCGACGCTCCCCAAAGGCAGCGGCAGCAGTTCAATCTTGGTGGTCATGATGTGACTCCTAGTGTTAGGTGGTTAGGGGAGTGGTCAACAGGCTCCCAGCGCACCACGTTCCGCCCGCGCGCGCGTCGTCACACTGCACGGAGAGGAATCGGGTAAAGGAAGCGGGTAGCGGTGCGCGCTCCAGGCTGCGCTGCGAAAAGAGAAAGCGCCCGTCGCATACGAATCCGAGTTCGGCCCAGGGGACATCGTCGTTGAGCGCGGCGGCGAGCGCATCGACGTCGAGCTATGGATCGTGAGGAAAGACCGCCAGCGGAGTGAATACCTGTCCTAAGGTTTGAACGTCGAGTGTGCGGGTTGTCTTATCTCTCCTGTGCATCGATGGCTCATCGCTCAGTCGTTTACAAATAGCAGCAGCCGCGTTTCTGCCGCGCACCGGGTCAAGGGTGGTCCGCCTCTTTGAAGCCCCTCGCCCACATGAATCCTTTTAGAACTTCCACGACACGGTTGCATTCCGCTGCTGTAATCGAGAATGCAACTCCTGATTCCCTGAGCATCTCAGCCAGCTTGCTGAAATGCTCGATGCCGACAGCTATTTCTTCGTCGCTGACCGGCTCGCCGGTCGTGACCTTTCTGTAAACATTAGCTGGAGAAATTACCTTTTCCATAGTTTGCCTCGCTTTTTAATGGCTGAACGTTTTGATTTATATTCAAGCAAGAGTTTTAATATGGCCTCTGCAAGGTCTTCGCTAAAGATACACGTACAGGTGTATCTTTTATCGATTATAAACCAATAATCTTCATAACAGCCTTTCTTACCAGCAAAACCGATTTTTATCAGAATTCCGTCGACAACGATTTCGTTGTCGGTATCCCATTTCATATCTTCTAGATATGCTGCAAGTTCTGAAACCGCCCAGTCGTATATATCTGAGCTCATATCGTGTTTGATCCCGAGTTCTAGCTGTTGCCATAGTTTAGTCATAGCAGCTCACCAAACGTTTTCTAACCCACACCAAGGGCTGGTAGCAACATTATACAGATGTTTATCGGTTTTTGATATCCTCCCCGTCCTGAAGGCTGGAGATTCCTGCCACGCTACGCGAGGTTCTGTGGTCGCCGTCTTACTTCGCCTCATCCTGTGGTGGTGCGCCGATTTCCGTCGTGCGCCAGTACATCTGAGACAAAACCAAAGGACGGCTACGCCGTTCGCGCGCCCCGATCCCGCCCTGAACGGCGGGGCTTGCCGCGCAGGGTGTCAGTCATTGCTCATAGCACCGTCTCCTTTCCAAAACACGCTCCCACTCTTCATGGGCGCGTTTCCATACCTCATCTTCAAGCCGGATTTTCTCGATCAGCGGTAAGCCATCGATCAGATCGTCCGCTCTTATGCCATCCGGGTAATACACATCATAGCTCAAATCCGGCGGGGTTCCTGGGTCATAGTCTTCCATTCGCGGGCCCTTCCACTCCGGCGTGCCGGGCTGATACTCAGTGACTTCGACCCGCACCTCCCACTCTTCACCATCCGCATCCGTCACGTAGGTGGTAAACTCGCACACGCTCATCTCCGCCTCCACAGTTCCCAAGAATCACGACATTCAGCGTTACACCAACGCCGACCATTATCGAGCACTTCGCCACACCATAGGCACTCACCAATCGGTGTAGCCTCTTCGCTCATCGCAGCAATCGCCTGCCGCATGATCTCGATCTCACGCTCGATCAGTTCCTGCGTAACATCTACTTCGTCTGCCATTTGGCTTCTCCCTTTCTATTACACCGCCACAACTTCAACGTTTTCACTTTTTCGGATACGTTCAATCAAGTCATCACACTTTCTTCCCCTGTTAGCACCTCGATCAACTTCTGCAGATAGTGAGCAGCTTTTTTCAAATCCTCTATCTCACTCCCTTTTTTACCGGCACGCATAACGTACTTGATTACATTACCGCGGTAGTATCCCTTCGCCTGTTCCTTGGTAAAACAGCCGTCGATGACATCCCACGGTTCGACACGCATGGATTTATAGTGCGAACCACCGACCTGGTACTCGTTCGCTTTACTTGGGTTTGCTACCTGGTACTCGTTCGCTTTACTTGGGTTTGCTACCTGGTACTCGTTTGCCTTACCGCTCATTCCCCAAATCCTCCAATGCAGTAGAATAGTCGAACGCCCCACGCGAACGCTCCCACAATTCGTCGAGTACTTTCCTAGGCTCTTCTGCACCTCGTGCTAGCTGCACTGCATACAAGGTCGCCTCGTTGATACCCATGTGCGTCAACCGTTTGATAACTTTTTCACTCACAACCATTGCTTCAACACTTCGACACTCGTTAACACCCATAACTTTCTCACTTACAACCATTGCTTCAACACCTCAACACTCGTTAACACCCATAACTTTTTCACTTACAACCATTGCTTCAATGCATCCCAAGAGAAACGACAATCTTCTGGAATCGCACTATCCAACAGGCGTGCAAACTCACGCGCTTCGTATTGAGCATGCCCGTCACTGCGCTGTTTCCACACGTTGAAGAACGCGAGCATGCTACCTGTCCACACCCACTCGGTAATCATAGACTGCGGCAACACAATGCGGGCAAGCTCAGGCGCAACACCAATCTCTAGCAAACGCAAATATACGCGCTGCGCACCGAGTAAAAATTCATCATACATACCATGCACATGTTCGTTTAGCGCGATCGATTCTTCCTTGCTACCCTGCTTGATCCCATCGTCGGGGCGTTTACGCCACACTTCCGGGTAGTAAAAATCGGGTAGCGAATCCACATACCGCCGACTTACTTCGTTCCAACTCATCCCGACTTGGTGCTTCCCTAGCTGCCGTGCGAGAAAGATAGGTGCCTTGCACCTGAATTGGAACTGCACATGCCGGAAGGGTGTAGTATGCTTGTATTTGGCTAGATACTCGATGAGCTTTTTATCTTTCTCCGACAACACCTTACTCTCTTTATGAAAGCTCACACGCGCGGCATTGACCACAGTTAGGTCGCTGCCCATTTTGTCGATAAGTTTTACCTCGATCATAAGCACCTCTCAAAATACTTTCACCCAGTTAATAGAATCCAAACGCCTACTCATGAAGTCAGCACCTGACAGATCACAATACTCTTCCATCGAAACAATTAAGCACCGATGCTGCCGTGGTTGAAGTTTGCAATTGAAAAGGTCAAGTGTCACACGCATCGGCAGATACTTCTTAGCACGAACGGTACTCGGCAGCCGAAGCAAACGCTCGTTCATAGTGGATTTCAACCCAAAAAGCTTTGTCAATATCGAACTTTGAAGGATGAAAAACACATCATTGCCGTAAATAGTAATCAATGCTTGATGAGATTGCGCACAACTAACACCATCAAACAATCCGACGCGGACGGGTGATGAAGCTACATACTGAACGATCGGCGCTTTTAGCAGATATGCATTGAGCTTTGTGAACATTTCAGTCGGCGCTTCGGTTTCGATCACTTCCTTCTCTTCATCCTTACCCCGCCTCGGCATACCTTGACTGACTTCAAACAAATCAAACATGGTCATCTCCTTAGAATGTACCATCTTCGACTAACGTCGTCTCGAAACTATAACCAGCTCCTTTCAACTCACGTAACCAACTGGTAAGCAAATCCAAATGCTCCTGCGCGTAATCACCATCGACCTCGTTTGCAAGATACGTCTGCCGCACCCACTCCGCATACGCGAAGAACGGATGCTCGGCATCCATCAACTGGCGTGACACATCATCAGGAACTACCTCAACAGGCAGATATGCCCGGATAGTGATGCCGCCCTGACGCAGTAAACCAACGATTGCAAATTGCATAACACCCTCCAATGAAATGAACAACTACGTTGACATCATACACCGTCTAAATTATCCTGTCAAGCTACTAGCGTTGAAGCTGGATGACCGGTTTCAACAATCTACTCTAAATTTCTCAACGACTGATGTACGGTATCGTCTGCCCAACCACTCATGTCGATCTCCAAAGCGCGACATTGTGGTGATGGGTAACCAGTACCTGCACCGAGCCTGCATTTGACAACAGATACCGGTATGATCGAAGTTAGCTCTGATCGAACCATGTTGTAACTGTAACCATGCTGATTGCACCATGCTTTCAATGCAGTGACTGCGATGTAAAGTCGCTTGTTATATACATCGTACCTCGCTACCAACTCGGAACCGTATGGTTTATGTTCAACATACTCATGACCACCTTCCTTATTGATGACGATAATGCTGTTGATGTTCTCATTGATAAATTGCGACAGCACATCGTTTGCACGTGCGTCGAGGTCGGCAATGCTGTTACGCAGTGCAGTGACAGTCTGATTGACGAAATCATGGATCGCATCAAGATTGAATTTCACCAAACCGCACTTCATCGCACACTCAATGCCGACAATGTTGGTCGCAATGACTGCGGCCCACACACGCTCTTCCGCAACGAACTTATGCCGGTCGTCTAGCTCGATCATCAACTGACTTAACCGCCGTTTGATTGCGTCAAGATTACGAGTGATGTAACTCAAATAAACATCGCCAGCTAACCCATAATGCGACATGAGCGCAATATCGACACCAGCACGGAACTCGGCACGATCGTGGATACGCACATGCGGTACGTGGTACTCAAAAATCCGTAACGCTTTCGCAACTGCGCCGACAGAGTTGAAAAGTTTCTCATGCAACGAGCTGTTAGAGCTAGACAACATTGTCGTGCACCAGCCGCCATGACTCTTCTGAACCTGCCCGCGCTGATCTGCACGCCATTTTTCCGTACCTTGCGTAATCGCATATGCAAGTGCACCCACCTCATCCGTCGGCGCGTTGGTAATCTCCTCGGCGCAAATCGGGAGATTGTTCATCTGGTTAATGAAGCTGATTTTCGCGTTGTATGTCGATGATTTGCTTTCTGCCGGAAGCATCAGCTTCAACGGGTGTCCCCAAACAGAATTGACGATCTTCTGTATCGTCGACTTACCTTCACCAGACTTACCGACCAAGGATACGATACCGCCAGACAGACCAGTAAAAGGCATCAGTACCGAACCAAACGCAGTACCAATGGCGAACTGATGTGCAGCAAAGCGCGGATCTTCAAAAAACGAAACAATCTTTTTCCATTGTTCAAGCGATCCTGATGTAACGAGCGCGTCCTGTAACCGATCAGCCAGGTCGGTGGCGCACGGACGAGTTGTTCCATTTACGTAATACACAACATCTTTGTAAACAAAAAACTCAAACCCATCTCGCCAGCCGATACGTGAGTACATCATCTCGCGCGGGTAAAGACGTTGCACTTCGCGCGAGTAAGTGATCATATAGTTTCGAACATTATCAAGCGTTCGCAAATCGATGTATATACCATATTTTGCAATTTCTAATGCGAAATCACGCTTGTCATAAAGTGTCGATGCAGGTAACCGAATTTCTACCTCCCCATCACTCTGCAACTTTGTATGCCAGACGATCCATTCGTCGTTCGTTCGCTCTGAGAAAACTCGCTTGATTGGTTTGAGAGGGTACGGGCAAATGGTAATGACATCAGTCGAGCCATCCTTCAGCGTTACTTCCTGCACCACACTTGTTTCGGTTAGCGTGTACGGTGCTGGCGGGGGTGGAAGCGTGCCCGACGAAACGACAATCGCATCCTCCATTTGACGATAAACGCTTGCCAAATCTCGACCAAGGGAAGCTGGTGTGCGAATTTTGTTGCGTTGTGGACAGATTGCGCAAACATCATAACATTCGTCGATCTGCGCAAACCTCTCGCACAGTGTCGGCGGGATGTTCTTTGCTTCAAAATCGTCAAGTAGCCGATCGGTAAATGCTGCGTCGTATTTCGATGATTGCGACGATAGTGAATGACACAACGTGCGACCGTCTTCACAGAAACGCAACGTCTGCAATGAGTGCAACCAAAACTGATACGATGTGTGCGCCTTCATATCGACAAAACGCTTGAGCGCTCCGCACTTTGATATGACGCGATCGAACGAGAGAGGAATACCTGCAAACTCACGATAGAGATTTGTATCGATATCGGTCAGATAAGATGGGATTTGCAGGTTCTGGTTTACAACTGTAGCATCACCAACTGATTCAAGGTAAGTGCGCACACGATTCAGCAATGTATCGAACTCGGAATACTTTGCATCACGTCGAAGCAACTCGACATCTTTAGGATTATCGACATCTTTGTAATTCTTCGTTCCAGGCACACGCAGGATACGTGTACAATCGGTAGCGGCGCGATCCATTTTGTAATTAGCGTGCTGCGCAGCACGCTTCAACAATTGCATCAACTCCCCATGTTGCTCAGGTGTAATGTCTTCTGTGAGCGGCCAATACAAATGATAACCATTACCACTACGAACAACGATAGGCGCAGGCCAGTTCAGCAAATCAGCAAATTTACGCGTCTCTGAGATCGCTTCATCAGGGGATTGGAATTTTTTTGGGTTATCTGGATCGACATCGAGATCGAGAAATATTGAACGTAAGGCGAGGATATTCTCTTTTACTCTAACATGCCTCCAACCATTTACTTCAATATATCGGTTTTTCAACGATCCAACTGCAAAATAAACATCGAAACCTTGTGTACTAAGCTCAATCGCTTTCTTATCCAGTTCATCTTTTGTTGTAAATGTCAAATGTTTTGGTGGCATCTTTTCAGATGCCTTCATATATGCAAGGCAATACAGACCTTTGGACGGTAAGATGGTGGTGAAGAACGACATACCGAGCCCCCAAAAAAGAAAAAGCCCCCGCCAAACGGGGGCGGGTTAACCGTCAATCGTCAGCCCACGCTTCCAAGACCTTCGCAACTTGGTCGGTGGTTTGCGGCGCTTTCTGTTTGCCAACAGTACGCTTCTGAATTGTAGCACCACCAAATTCGAACGGCGGATCCAATTGTCGTGCCTCTTGCTGTGCCTCTTGCTGTGCCTCTTGCTGCGCCTCTTGCTGCGCCTCTTGCTGTGCCTCTTGCTGTGCCTCTTGATACACTCCGTGCTGCACTTCAGGTCGAGGTTGCCCCTGTGTCGGGAACAGCAGTCGCTTTACTTCATCGCTCGTAATGCGCGGTTTGACAATCTTCCACTCCTCTTTAGTCAAGAACCGTTCAGGCTTGAATAGGAGTTTGGGCGCTTCCGAATTCGGGTCGAACCGGATCATTGTCACCACTTGCGCCGTATGCTGAACGCCACGTGAAGCAAGGAAGTCACAGTATTGCTTCCACGCAAACCACCCATTCTGAGCGTTCTTCGTTTCCTTGTCGAACGCTGAAGTGGGTGCCAAACGCAAAAGCAGTGCAGGCCCATCGAGGTTCGCTACCATCACCACAGCCAGACGACGCTGCAACGTACACGCTGTGGTTGGCAGGCCCGACATGGTCATCTTGGAACCCTTGACAGCGTGCGGACATGCAGCGCACGTCGAAGCTTGAGGCTCTGGTGCGGCTGCATCGGGCCGTTGCCCATCAAGCGAGAAACACACCGGGGCCGACACTTTTTCCGGGTCGTACTGCCCACGGTAATAAATCCGTGCACCGAACGGGCCTTGTTCCAAAACGACGGTGGATATAACCTGAACCGGAACGTTATCCCCCAGTTCCGGGTCGTGTCGCGTAAGTGGCAATTCCTCACCATCTTTCTGAATGCGGAACACCTTCCCGCGAATAGAGAGTGATGGGATGCTAACACCTTGACTCAGGTTTGAACCAAGCTCTTCAGTATCAAAATAAGCAGGCAGATTGACTTTGGCAACTTCACCAAACGGGATGATTTTGTTACTCATGATAAGCTCCTTTCAAACAAACAGACAAACAGACTAATCACATACCATGCACCATACACACCTCACGACTTACGAACACGCACATCATACTTACAAAACACATCAATCCCCGGTGGGGGTTGGTCATGTTCCTCCAGCCACTCCTCAATCGAGCTACGACGAACCCGGCGCTCCAAGAAATCAGCATTGCCGGTTTCCCTCACCCAACTAAAGAATGAATCCCAGTCACGAACGGTTGGCATCGTGCTCATCACACGGTACGCCACACCGTCGTCAGTTTTCAACGAAGACACGTTCAGCTCCTGCATGTGCGCAAGGATGCTGTTCTCAATAAGCTCAAGCTGTTGCTTGAGCTCTTCATCCTTTCTTGTGAACTCCGCTTTCAACTCGGCCCGCGCATCACGGATGCGGCGGTAAGCTTTAATCAGTTTGTTAATATCCATGCCAGTCTCCTAGTCAATCAATGTAGTGTCTATTTTAGACGTATTGAAACGGTTTGTCAATAGGTTCGGCGTTAAAAGTTTCTTAACCTCTCAACCTCTTAACCTTGACCATCCAGCAGCACCGAACGATACATGTCGAGCAATGAATCCTCGTTCATTGCTTTTGCTTCAACGGCTTTGTAGATGCGCCACTCTAGCCCCACCGCACCGATACGTACCACTGTCATGGGGTTCTTCTGTCCAGGTCGGTTGATACGCTCGATGATCTGTTTCGTTTCTTCGCTGCTATAGATCGGCCCGTAGAAGATTAACGTCGAAGCCTCGACCAGCGTAAGCCCATGCGCCAACACCTTTGGATGCACCAGCAGTACGTGCGGGTCAGGTGTGTGTCGGAACCGATTGATGATATCGCCACGCTTTGACGGTGGTGTGTCGCCATTGATCATTTCGACTGTGTAATGTTGACCGATTTCTTGAACGAGAGATAGCATGATACCTTTATACGGTGCGACGACGATCACTTTAGATAGCGACTCACTAATTGCTTCAAGCAGTGTCTGCAAACGTGGCTTGTAATCAAGCAAGAGATACTCGCCGCTCGCAGTATCTCTCACTACACCACACACGATTTGGCGTAACTTGCCGATGCAATCCGCAGCATGCACTGCAGTCACCGCATTGATACCACCTTCAGACTGCACTTGCAACAACATATCCTTACGCATCGAGTCATATGCAATGCGCTGCTCTTTAGATAACTCCGTCTCACGATCCTCGAACAGTAACGGCGGTAGATCGAGACAATCTCTCTTAGTGAAGCGAATCGCAGGCTGCAACAACTTGTACGCCAGCTCATACCCATCTTCTCGTGGCGACCATTTAAACTGAGTTACCTTACGCATCGTCATTGCTTGCCAGACACTGAACGACCACGGAATCTCACGTGCGGCAAGTAGTTTTGCCAACCCATATGCGTCTGTCGGCGCTTCAGGGCACGGCGTACCAGTCATAAGTACGAAACGTTTAAAATATTTTGAAAATGATTTCATCAACTTCCATCGCTTGGTGCGCATATTACGGTACGCCGATGCTTCGTCGATGACAATCATATCAAGCTTACCCGACGCTATATCTTTCACAAGCTCATCTTTTAATATCGGCACACCATCGAAATTAATAATGCCAATCTCCCAATCAGTAGCATACAACTTCTTTCGCTGTGCCGCGGAACCGTAGAATAGCGCACTACGACGATGAGTCAACAATTTGAACGCTTCATCTTGCCAGACACGATGCAAAGTAGATAGCGGCGCAACAACCAACGCTCGCTTGACCTCATTGATATTCATCAGATAATCGATCGCCCACAATGCCGACGCGCTTTTACCTAACCCCATCTCATTTAAAATAAAGCATCGAGGGTTGTCAACAATAAACTTTGTTGTGCTAATTTGGTGTTTGAACGGTGTAAATGGGCCGGGGAATGGGTAATTAAACTCACTCATAAATCACCTCAAAAACGTTGCTTCACAGAACTTCATCTCGCTTCAAAAAATTTATCAAACAACTAACGAACTCCATCAAATTAGACTCATTGACCACCATGAAAAACCCACCGGCTTGTAGCCACTTTTCGCCAAACTGTAACTGTAGAGCCGTGGGTTTATTCCGACCAAACTTCGTCTCGATAGCGACAGCTTTACCGTCAATGACAGCAACAATGTCACTGACGCCAGACCGACCAAAACCATTCGCTGGTGGCATAAAGCTAAACCCGCCTAAAATGTCGATGACATCGCGCACAATACGCTTGACATCACTTTCAGATGTAAATGTTCGGCGCTTCAATGCATTCAACATCCAAGCTTCTACATCAAATGCGCTGATCGCATTGGACGTAGGGGCACCACTTGCAGAGTGGGGATGGTTTTGCCGGCCACTGGTTTGTAACGATTGCTTGCCTGATCTGCTCTGCGACTGGTCGGAATACTGACTGTTCAAGACTTTGCGCATAATCGCGATCATAGGTTAGCCTCGTATAGGTATTGACCTTCAGCCAATAGAACACCGCCTTTATCCGCTGCACCTGCGGGAACGCTGCAAACACCAATAAGGCGTTGAGTGCAAGCTGGTCGGTCACACGCACCCTTCCAGTCTTATGGTCGAGCAAGTACGCGACATCACCAGAGACGAACAGATAGTCGATGATGCCACGATACCGAACGGACTCACTGTCGAACGGCACCAGGTTCATATCCTCATCGACAGCAAGTTTATGTTCGATGTATAACTCACCGGCACGACTCTCAGCAAAACTCTTCAGTTGCCGCGCATAATCGGCAAACTGTTCGAAGCGTTCAGGAAGCGGTATGTCGTCACGCAGAAATTCTTCAAGCGCTTTGTGTACGTCACTTCCCCAAATTGCAGCATCATTCGTCGATTCTTCCAGCTCTACTTCATGTGCCGCAATCCGTGTCGCCCAGTAACGACGTGGGCATTGTTTGAACACCTCCATCGAGCTGTACGATAGAGGTGGGAGTTTTGCATCTTCCATCCTCTACCTCACTCGATAAACAAATCAGCAACATGCTCACCTTTATAGAAAACACCAACAACATCAAAATTTCCAAGTTCTTGTCGATGTTCACGCAAATAGTACCGCAGCTTCGCAAGTGTCACGCAAGTGTCGCCAATGTGCAATTCAACACCGGTTTCACCACGCCGCAACTGCAATGTCAAGTTACCATCGACATCGATACCCAAGCCATACGCCAACCTGACCAGACGCGATTCGACACGGGTCAAACGTTTTTCAATATTAGACAACATAATTACCTCCTTATTGAATCAAACCTTACTCTTTAAACTCAACCATGTCACCCCATGACGGGCCAAATTTACAATCGAATGGAAGCGGGATCATAGGAGTAAACCCCCATGCTTGCTCGTATGGTAGATGATTCAATTGTCCCAACATTGCGTGAATGAACTCCTCGACACAATGCTTCGGTGCAAGAAAATACAAACCGTCGTGCAAATCAAACAGAAACCTCGCATCGTACTGCTCCACAATACCTCGTGTCGCCAGTAACGCAAGGTACTTCTGGTCAGCACCTGTCCCTTGAATAGGGAAATTAATCGCTGTCGAATGCGCCGACCACTCATCAGTAGCTAACTGCCGCCTAGATATACGGACTCGACGGCCAGCTAACGTTTCGACATACAGATGGCGGTTCACCCACTCGATCTGTCGCCGCCAGTAGCGCGATACTCCAGGATAGGTTAGCTGATACGTGCGATAAATCTTCGCCGCAGTTACAGCATCCATGTCCATACCATATTGGACACGCGCCACCTGCTGCAATTTCGCCGCACTGGTGCGATATTGTAATGATAGGTTGGCAACCTTGCCAAGCTGTCGAACCTCTTTAAGCCGTTTATCTATCGCAGCACCCTCGCGCACCTCGTCATACGATAACCCTGCAATCGCTGCACCCATGTAAGCGTGAGGGTCTTGACCTGGCTGACACAGATTCAACATCGTATCATCACCTGACAATACTGCCATCCAGCGAAACTCTTGCCCTGCCGCATCAAACTCGACGATCATATAACCATCCGGCGCTCGAATCACACGGCGGAACTCCGGTGCACGCTTCATCTGGTGTAGTGCAAACCCAATCTGCCGCTTCTGTTTGCCGCACCCGATCGCTGAGTTATACGTGATTCGACCGGTGTATGTGCCAAAAACGTTCGCTTGTGGGTACGTTTTTGCAAGCGATTGGGGTTTCGAATAGGTTGCATGGTATGCAACCGATTTTCGAATCGTCTCGACAAATTTACGTCGGTTACCTACAGCCTCTCGGTAGGTGCGAATCAGCGCGGCACGTTCATCTAGAAACGACAGTTCATGTAACACCGTCTTGTCAGTACTCGCGCCAGTCTTACCCTCTTTCAGAACAGGCAGTTTCCAATCATCGAACAAGATTTTGCGTAACTGCACAGGTGAGCTAAGCGCTTGCTCTGTAAAACCATATGTCTGAAGTTTGGTAAGCGCATCGTCGATCGTTCTAACTAGCGACACATCAAGTGCATCGAGTGCCTGCACATCTACGACCAATCCTTGACCGTTGGCAATACCCACTGGCACCAACGACTGTGACTCGATCCAAGCACACAACTTCATTTTCGGAAACGGGTTTAGCTCGTTCCAGAATTTACGCACCAACCGAACAGTTAGATATGCATCAAGTTTATTGTACTCAAGCAAATCTGCAATTCGTGTCGAACCATCAGTCGAACCATCGAACGAAATACCGGCTTCGTATCCGGCGTATTCAGGAAAAAATTTTCGGACGGCGGCCTTCAACCCGAACGACGGTTCACTGTCTTGCGTGCTGTTCTCCAAGTGCTTCCACAAAAGCATTCCATCAAGCCAACGAGTCTTGTAGAGTAGTTCGTGTGGAATGTAATGGCTCAACCACGCAATCTCGAACGCGGCATTCCACGCCGCAATGACGTAACCACTCTCTACCCATGCTGTAAAAAGTTTGGTTAGCTTCTGTCTTGCCTTCACGATGTCATCAGGGACGACAAGGGATTGAGCAGTAATTTGGTTGTGTAGGTCTTGTAAGTTGTGTAGGTCTTGTAAGTTGTGTGGGTCTTGTGAGTTGTGTGGGTCTTGTGAGTTGTGTAGGTCTTGTGAGTTGTGTGGGTCTTGTGAGTTGTGTGGGTCTTGTGAGTTGTGTGGGTCTTGTGAGTTGTGTGGGTCTTGTGAGTTGTGTTCTACAGGTTCCGTCGCGACCGCGAATGTAATGATGCGTCCATCATTACGCCACGGTTCGAGACCGGTTGTCTCAATGTCAAACCCAATCAGTCGCATACATGCACCTCAAACTCAATCAGTCACATACATGCACCTCAAACCAAGGTGCGCTGCACCAAGATGCAGCGCACATCACAATTAGCTACTGCACACGCCACACGCCAAGGCGCGCTGCGCCAAGTTTACGCACGGTGAACCGCACGCCCTCAGCATTGTAAATCCGCTGATAGCGACGGATTGCCGCAGCGATCCGGCTACGCAAGCGCATCTCAGCAGCTTTCACTTCTTTAGCCGGGGTGTCTTCAGTGATCGACTCGTCGATAACTTCGAACATGTCACCAAGCGACATCAGTCGAAACGGATATGCATCGATATCAATGCGCTCACTCCGATGACGGGTAGTAGGTACAGGCGCTTGCTTCACTTTCGAAAATTTCATATTACCTCCTTTACTGACAAGTTAAGTCCAACATTGCATACGTGTCGATTCGATCACGTAGCACATACGACGGTGTGAAGTGACTATCTACACAACTACCGTCTAGGTCAAATAGTTTAGCATACTTTCGCGCATAGTCAACAGTCTGTCGAGCCAATGACGTATAGCAGGTAAAAATTTCACAATCATTATGCTCAACCGCACACAAAATAAGCATCTTGTACCACTCAAAGAACTGATCATACCATGACGTATGGTATTCAAGCAGCTCAGGCGACGGCGTAACGATGACCTCATACGAAAGCTTAGCAGCATCATCCATCAATCTCAGCAACAACGTTTCGTTGTTGCAACAAATGGTGATATACCTACTTCCACGCTCGCGTTCATAAATTCTTGCTATAGGCTTACTTTGGTAGTAAGCCCAAGGCCCTTCAAATCGAAACCGACCTCGGTGTCCTGACTCTGCGGCACGGCGTAAATACAAATCAACTGCATTCATAGAACCTCACGACTCAAGTCACCACCAAACACACGCTCAAGCACTGCGTACTCGCGCGGGTAATCCTGTTGAAAAGCGTGTAAATCTTGTCGAAGAAGTTGGCGCACAGCCGAAAGCGTTTCGTGCATAGACTCTTCCAGCGTGCGGGTGTTGTTCACCGCAGGGTCAGGCCATAACCGCTCGATGCGTGCGAGCTGAGTCAATACCATTTCTAGCCTGTACGCATCCTCTACTGTAGTAGTGCCTGCGGCGACGCGCTTAAGAATATCTTTCATCTCAGTCTCCTTTCATACATTCTCAACCCCCATATCACACAACGCAAACTGAGTGAGTAAATCGAGATCGTCCTTCAACACGTAGTCTGGTGTGAACCTATGCGCTACGCTATCCCAATCTAGACCCAGGACTACCGCGTAGTTTTTCGCTTGGTGACGTATTCTATTGGCTAGCACGACATGATACTTAAACTGCACGTTAGTATCAGTACGAGCAGCCGCGCGAATGTGCTCTGCGTACCACTCGAAAAACAAGTCATCCCACCCTACGGTATCATCGAGTAGTTTACTATCGGACAAAATAACTGCATCAATACCTAGGCGACCGGCTATCTGTATCAGGACATCGCATAGATAGTGTACGCGCACATTGATTAGCAAATATCGCTTTTTTTGGCCGTCTCTTTGGCCGTCTCTTTGGCCGTCTCTTTGGCCGTCTCTTTGGCCGTCTCTTTGGCCGTCTCTTTGGCCGTCTCTTTGGACGTCTACCACCTTCGACATTTTTTGTCCGTTCAAATAACCGACATCGCCCTCGAACGTGAATTCTCCCAAAGCACCGGATTTTTCCGAGCCGGTCAAATAGCTCGTAACGCAATCAACCAATTTTGTAGTCATTTCAACTCCCCAAACATAGCCACGGCGTCACAGCCAATGTCGCACAACTGGTACTCGAAAATCTTCTCCATCGTTTTGATGTCTTGCTTGACAGCGTCACTCAGTAAACGGAATGGAATATCGACGGTGAATGGTGCGTAGATACGTTCACCACCGAAAACATCACCCGTCGTCATGATGTCGCCGTCCATCACCAAAAACGCGTACCAATACTTGCCTTTATAATGCTGCACATGCCAGTAATCGGCGAAACGCAGGCTATCTATCGCATCTTTCAAACGATCTAATCCGTCGTCGTTCCACCAATGACCCGCAGCAGTATATAGACATTCCCACAATTCGTTTTCGTCTACCTCTCTCTCAAGCTTTTTATACTCTTCGCAGTACCGCGAAACATTATACAATCGACCATCGAAGTCGACATATGTCGTTTTGTTAGACGGGCGTAGCGCATATAGATAGTTAGAATAAACCACCGTAGAGTTATAATCATATTTACCATCTATCGGCGACAGAAACAGCTCGCTGTATATCTCGCTTATATAAAAACTCGCCACGTCTAACGTCATCTCGCGTGTTTCGTAGATGTCACCGTCCTCAAAAACCATCTTCACACGCACGCCCAGTCGCGTGCCGTCATCCTCCTCTGGTTCGATTGTGACGATAACTTCTCTGATCGGCTTTAGAAAATCCTTAAGTCTTTCCAAAGGTATTACGATATTCTCGGCCAACTCATACATCAACTCCTCTTCTCTGCCGATAATGTCGAACTCAGTCATGCCCTCGTCGACCCGTTTGAGGATTGCGTCAAGAATACCTTCGGTAAGCAAACTACCTTGTACTTTCATTTCCATTTCGGTTTTCCTTTCCATTTCGGTTTTCCTCTCCATTTCGGTTTTCCTCTCCATTTCGGTTTTCCTTTCCATTTCGGTTTTTTCCATTTCGGTTTTCCTTTCTATTTCGGTTTTCATTTCCTCCAACCCCAAACACCCATGTCGCGAAGTGCGTATTGCTCAATCAATTTTGGATTGTCTGCCAGAACGTTTTCAATCGTGTAGAGACCGCGATCATACGACCAGCCGAAAGTGGTTGCGATATTGTCCAGATTTTCGGTAATCGTCATGATTCGTTGTTTCCAAGCATCGAAATTAACTCTCGCCTTAGTCTGCGCAGCTTTGATGACAGCCGCTCGATAAAGGGGTAAGTAACTGCGATCCCACCCATACTCACCATTCCCATCCGGCAACTGCTCGAACAGTGCATGTGTTAGAATGGGTAGTGCCAGTGAACGTAGCCTCCGTGAACGCACGTTTAGAGTGCGCATATGTGTCGCAGTAGTCCTCGACGGTGCATAGTCGTGTGCGCAGATAACCGCGTAGAAGTCGCTTTTGTTGGGTACATATAGCCAGTACCCTATCAGATAGTTATATGAGTGTATGGTTTTCTGGTACGAATCGTAACGAAGGTTGTTCGATTTCGCGTTACTCGACGATAAAGTGATGAATGCGGCGATTACGTCGAGGTTGGTGCTCATTGATTTCTCCTTTCGGTTAGTTGGTTCCTCCTGGACTTTCAGGCTTTACACCCTTTCTTTACACCCTTTCTTTACACCCTTTCTTTACACCCTTTCTTTACACCCTTTCTTTACACCCTTTCTTTACACCCTTTCTTTACACCCTTTCTTTACACCCTTTCTTTACACCCTTTCTTTACACACCATCCTTCATTCTCACGTAGTCGAAATACGGGGGTTTCACGCCGTTCGGCGTGAGAACGACGATCGTCGGTGGTAGGTTGAACGCTTCGTCCTCGGTGGGCCACGGGGTTTCACCGTCGGTCAACACGATGAGCGCATCGACTGGTTCGACAAACCACCGAAACCCTACCTGCAGGTCGGTACCACCACCCATTGGGACTTTTTGCGCGATCTCGCGCAGGGTCGATTCGTCAATGTCGTGTTGTTGCAGGTGGTAGGTTTGTTGCACTTCCGTGTCGACGAAGATGAGGACTAGCTCCGTCGGGTGCTGGTCAAAGATGCCAATGAGCTCCGAGAGAAAAGCAGGAACGTAAAAATGCACCGAACCCGATGTGTCTATCATAACGCCCAACGATTGGGTTTGTTGACCTTCCGTGGAGGGCAGAATAAGTTTTTGGTGGGCGTAGCGGCGGTTCGGGCGCGACCACGTGTGATCTTGTGGTCTGCGGTTAGTTATGACGAACTGACGCAGAATCTCACGCCAATCGAGGGTGGGGGTGTTGAGTTCCTCCAGCGCAGCGGTTGCCCACGAAGGTGTATCGCCTTTATTTTTAGCGCGTTCAAGGGCGCGCTTTACTTTCTCGCGAACGGCCGCTTCCGCCGTCGGATCGGCGGTGTTTGCAGGCAACACGTCCCCGTCGAAGACGTTGTGTCGATCCTGCGGGTCTTGTGGGTTGTTCGGGTCTTGTGGGTTGTTCGGGTCTTGCAGCAAGCGGTATATCTCCTCCGTCGACATACCGTCGAACCGTTGGTCATACAAACCTAAAAACTCGCCGCCGTCGTCGAGTGGTAAGTCGATCGCGCCGCCGGTTTTGCGTGCGGCAGGTACTAAGTGGCTATGGAGTGCGTAGTCTGCCGCCATGTTATAACGGCGCGGGTTTAGGTTTAGGGCCTTTCTACGGTAGCAGTGCAGCTGCGCTATATGTGCCGACTCGTGGGCCAACACGAAGGCGGTTTGGGCTACCGAGAGTGCTTCGACGAATCGGGGGTTGATGTAGATGCGGCTACCATCCGTAGCCGCCGTAGGAACGCTTGTTGTCTGTTCGATCGGGAACGAGAGTGCAAGCGCTCCATAAAAGGGAAGTTTGGAGATAAGGCGTGATAACGCTCTGCTGATTTTTTGGGTTTGGTCGTTCATTTTCACTCTCCTCTAGGTTCATTCTGCCACGGTCTCACGCCAGGCCGAGACAATCATTTGTTTTACTTTGGAGTTTCTCGTCGCCAAGGCGGGTTTAGACCTGGCTAGGTCAGACGCGATGAGTGTTTGGAACTCCGCCGGTAGGCGACTAGCGTATTCCACGACAGCATCCGCCGTCGCTTCGTCAACCCGAACGATCAGGAGGGAAGACACCGCGTACAGCGCGTCAGGCTGGTCGTGGTTGGGGACTCTAGCCTTCTGAGGCGCGGCGATGATTTCCTCCCATGAAGGGAGGATGTATGCACTTTCAACGAACGCCACAAATTCCGCAGCAACAGCATCGCCGACCGCGGAAGCGACGAGTGTTGAAATGATGTGAAGGGGTGTGGTTGAGATGTCGGGCAATGAGTTGAGAAGGGACGAGAGGAAATGCCACGACCTCGGTGTCGGGAACGCTTGTGCTCCAGATTTGAGCGCGTCCTCGAACTTATCAAGGAGCGCCGGGCGTTGGCTGAGAAAGCCAACGATGAGGGGGTGAATCCCAGCCTGTATTGCCCACTGCTTCCAGGCGTCGAAGTCAGAGATGACTTCAATATGAGCAAACCTGTTGAGAAGGGGGGTTGCTAAGCGGTTTATACCAGCGCGGTCGGTCGATCGGTTCGACGCGGCGATGACGTAAACGTTGGACATGAGGGTGTGTTCACCTACTCGCCGATCGAGCACCATTTGGAATGCCGCCGCCTGTACGGCAGGCGATGCCTGCGCTAACTCGTCGAGGAACAGGATAATGGGGCGGTTGGTAGGGAAGTTGGGGTTGTTGGTAAAGGGAAGGATTGATGGTGCGAGCCAGCGGGTGGAATCGCCTGAAGGCGCGGGTAGACCACGAAGGTCTACTGGGTCGAATTGGGAGAGGCGCACGTCGACGACGAGTGCGTCAATGTTTTTGGCGTATTGGTGGATTAGTGAGGACTTGCCGATACCAGGGGAACCCCACAAGAATAGCGGGATTTGCGCTTGGTGGTAGGTCTCGATGAGACCTGCAAGTTGAGCGGGGGTGATTTGCGGAATACCCATAATTAACTCCTCCATGAACGAAAAAATCGCGAGACGTCGCGAGACGTAAACAGCGCTACCATAAAAACAGCTTATTTCAACGCTTTTAAAAACGTCGAAGAGTCACCATAAGCTGTTTTTATGCGTTTTTCCGACGCGGAAACAGTCGGAAATCGCGGAATCCTAAGACTGACGCGGGATTCCGAGCAACGCGTACGATAAAGAAAACTGATTTTGAGACGTCGTGAGACATTTGTGAGACATTTTACGTCTCGCTCGGAATCCCACGGCTGGCGCGGGATTCCGAGGCGAGACAAAGCGAGTTGCTATCAGGTGGGGGTTGAAATTTTTTTTCGCCCTCCGACAAAAAATTTTGTAGAGGGGTACCTGATAACGTCTCGCTTTGTCTCGCCTCGGAATCCCACGGCTGGTGCGGGTTTCCGAGCGAGACGTAAAATGTCTCACAAATGTCTCACAACGTCTCACGCCCAAAAATTTTTTTATCACAAGCGTCGGACGCGCTCCGCGCGATGTCTCACAACGTCTCACAACGTCTCACGACGTCTCACGACGTCTCACGACGTCTCACAACGTCTCACAACGTCTCACAACGTCTCACGACGTCTCACGACGTCTCACAACGTCTCACAACGTCTCACAACGTCTCACAACGTCTCACAACGTCTCACAACGTCTCACAACGTCTCACAACGTCTCACAACGTCTCACAACGTCTCACAACGTCTCACAACGTCTC
>Ga0209750_1000344_pt1 | contig 24762 bp, 22 predicted proteins | sample YNPBryulayer2012_FD_185813 | JGI IMG/M metagenome (GOLD analysis project Ga0209750, IMG submission 185813) | Anoxygenic and chlorotrophic microbial mat microbial communities from Yellowstone National Park, USA - YNP Bryant MS upper layer 2012... ...
TGCACCCACCTCCGCGGGCAAAAGCTTACTCTCTTATCTGTTCTTTAAAAAGTTCAAAGGAAGAAAGGCATACACCGCACCCACAAAGGCACTAGTCTATGAAAAGGCGGTGGAGTTAAGAAGGTTGGACAAGAAGGTAGATGTTAGGACAGGGGACCGGGTGGTGGAGAACTTCAAGGAAGTATCCGGTGAGCTGGTGGTATGCACCTACGAGAGCTTGGTTCAAGCCTTTAGAAATTCTGCCCGGTGGGTAAGGGAGCTTTCTGCGGTAGTTGTGGATGAAGTGCATCAAATAAAAAAGCGTTGGGTGGTGGAGGAGCTTTTGGCATACTGCCTAAAGGAAGGTATTCCCATTCTTGGGCTTTCTGCCACCATACCGGGTGTGGAGGAGCTCGCCCTTTGGACATCTTCACAGCTTTTAATAAAAAGCCAGTGGAGACCGGTGCCCCTTGAGAGGTTCTATCACTCATTGCGAGAATTTATAGAGGTCTGCGAGGAAGACAAAGTCCCCTGCAAACTCTGGGATGCCCTTTGGAAGCTTAGCAAGCCCGACGAGAAGACCATACTCTTTGTGCCCCAAAAGAAGCTGGGCTGGAAGCTTTTAGAAATTGCCGCCAAGGAAAAGGTGGGCATCTTTAACCAAACACTGCCCTTTGAGGTGGATGAAGAAAGACCTCCAGAGATTGCCTTTCACAATGCAGATGTGCCAAAGGAGGAGAGGGAAGCCATTGAAAGGGAGTTCAGAGAAGGAAACCTCCGACTTCTCATAGCCACACAGACCTTAGCCTACGGCGTAAATCTGCCCGCAGACAGGGTGCTTATAATGGTAAGGGTCTTTAAAAACAGAAAGTGGATGTGCATACCCGATGAGCTGGACCTTTTACAGATGGAGGGCAGGGCAGGAAGGCTAGGACTAAAAGAAAAGGGCTATTCCCATCTGATCATTCACGGGGGCAGTTCAAACCTTGTGGAGGACCTTATAGAAAAGACCTTCTCTCAGGGTTTTAAAACCGCCATTCAGGAGGAAAAAAACATAGATGTGCTAAGCTTTTTTATCCTGCTTGGCTATCTTTATGAAGGCTTCAACTACCAAAGGTTTTTAGAAAGGTTTTACTCCTTCAGTCAAGTGTCAAAGAGGACAATAGAAAATGTAGAAAGATTTCTCAGGCAAAGGGCCTACCTTGAGAAGAATTCCCTAACACCCAAGGGGCTATTGTGTGTAAAAAGCGGGCTACCTCCCACCAAGCTGGAGGAGTTCCTCCGTAGGCAATATCTCAGCCTGCCTACTCTGGCGGTTATCAGACCTTTACTTTACACCAAACGCTTTGATACACTCTACGACTTTGTGGAGAGGGGAGAGAGCTTTGAAGAGGATGATCATTTTGTTAAAGGCATGCTGGTGGGCTGTGGTCAAAACTGCCTTGAAGACAACACCCATCAGTTTTTCTTTTATACGGAGGGTCTGACCTTTAAGTATCCTAACCTGCACCATCCACCGGGGGAGTTTTCCTACCTTGGTACAGATGCATTGCATCTTTTAAAGCTCCTATGGGAGTTAAGAAAAAACCGCTTTTTGCATGGGGATGACCAAAGACTTCTTTTGATTGCCCACTCGGTAAAGTTTGGGCTGAGCGAAGATTGGTCCAGCTTGGCGGGAGTGAAAGGTATAGGACATCTCAGGGCAAACTTACTAAAGCGTACCCTCCAAAGGGAGGGTTTGAAACCTCCCGCCCTCTTTGAAGAAACCACCCTGCTTTTAGAAAAGCTAAAGCCCTTAAAAGAACTAATGGTGGAGGTTCTCATATCAGACAGAAAAGTGGAAAAACCAAAGGCACAGGAGGAGGTAAAAAAACTATTTAAAATCCTTGAAAACAACATAAAGGGTAGGCTTATAGACGATAGGATACTCTTAATGTATGGCTTTCTGCACTTTGGGGTGGATGTGTTGAGGATGAAGAAGGAGGAGATCATAAAGGAGCTTGGTTTATAATCTCTTTCATGAGTGTCCTCGTCTTTGTTAGCATGACACCTTTGGGCAAAGGTGAGAGTGTGAGCCAATACGTGGCAAGGGTGGTGGATGTGGTGGACAAATCTGGTCTACCCTATGTGCTCACACCTATGGGTACCATCATTGAAGGTGAAAGCTGGGATGAGGTGATGGATGTCCTCAAAAGGGGCTTTGAAGAGCTAAAAAAGGACTGCCCAAGGATCTCCATAACCATGAAGATAGATTACAGAGAGGGCGAATCCAACAGGCTCGTATCTAAGGTCAAATCGGTGGAGGAAAAACTGGGAAGGGAGATAAAGAAGTTGTGAGCATAAAAAAGCTGAGCAAGGAAGATTTAGAGTACGGCTACAAATACGATTTTTCTACTGAGGATGTTCCTCCGGAGGCGGTCTTTCTAAAACAGGACAGGGTAGAGAAGGCTTTTAATTTAGCTTTGAACACCACAAAAGAAGGCTACAACATATTTGTGTCTGGTCCAGAGAGTATAGGAAGGACCACTTATGCCCTACGCCGTCTGAAGGAAAAGGCTGAGAAGGAGCCAGTGCCCGAGGATATATGTTACTTTTATAACTTTGACGACCCATTGCGTCCAAAGTATCTTTTACTGCCCGCCGGCGTTGGCAAAGGTTTTGTGGAAGAGGTGGATAGGGCTATAGAGTCTTTAAAAACTGAACTGCCGAAGGCTTTTGAAGGCAAAGAGTATGAGGAGGAGGTTGCCAAGATAACCAAGGAGGCGGAAAAGAGAAAAGAGGAAATACTGGAAAACTTGGCTAAGGATGCGGAGGCGAAGAACTTAGGGGTTGTGGTTACCCCTATGGGTATAAAGCTGTTGCCCTTGGTGGGAAGGAGGATCGTAGAGGAGCCTGAGCTTTTTGCCAATCCAAGACTTCAGGAGACTTACCAGAGAAATCTTTCTGAGTTTGAAGAACGCTTCAGGGATTATATGAGGGCCCTAAGGGAGGAGGACCATAAGTTAGTGGAAAGGTTAAACGAGCTGAAAGAGAAGGTGGCTACCTTTGTGGTGGAAAGGGTGTTTTCAAGGTGCGATGAGCGATACTGCCACGAGCCACAGGCGGTTGAGTTTTTAAATAGGTTAAAAAAAGAGATAGTAAAGAATGTAGACTTGTTTCTTACGTGGAAGAGTGCTGAAGGGAACACCCAGATGCTCGCCTATTTGGAAAAGCTCTTCAAAAGGTTCGAGCTTAACTTGATCGTGGATAATTCCTCCCTGAATGGTGCGCCTGTGATATACGAGGAAGTTCCTTCCTTTCAGAGCCTCTTTGGGACCATATCTTACACCATGGAAATGGGGGTGCTCTATGCGGACCACACCAGCATAAAAGCAGGAAGTCTCCATAGGGCAAGGGGTGGGTACCTTGTGATAAGGGTTTCGGACCTTTTGAAAAATTACATGCTTTGGGATGCCTTCAAAAAGGCGATAATGCATTCTAAAGTGCATATCCCTGGCTATACGGTGGAGGATTTTCTGCTACCCTATGTGGGCATAAGCCCTGAACCTGTGCCTTTGAACCTGAAGGTCGTGTTGATAGGGGACTATTTGACGTACCAGCTCCTTTCCCTTTATGACCCTTAGTTTGGCAGACTCTTTAAGGTCAAGGCAGAGTTTGACCCTATTGTGGATCTGGATGAAGAAGTCTACGAAAAGTTTCCCAAGCTTGTGAAGAAGGTCCTTCAGGAGGAGGGAATTAAAGACCTGGATGGTTCTGCCCTGTCTGAGCTCTTTAAGTATGCGGTCATGCTCTCGGGTAGTAAAAAGAAAATGAGCGTAGTTATGGGGAGTATCGTTGATGTTATCAAAGAAGCAAACGCCTTTTCTGAAGGGGAAAGGATAATAAGGGGAGAGCATATAAAGAGGGCAATAGAAGAAAAGTTCTACCGTTCTAACCTTTTGGAGGAAAAAAATAAGGAAATCCATCTTGGAAGGAAAGATCCTATGCACGGTGGATGGCAAGAGGGTAGGACAGGTAAATGGTTTAAGCGTCTATGAGCTTGGAGATATAAGCTTTGGTAAGCCTACGAGGATCACTGCGTCCGTTTATCTGGGGGACAAAGGTGTGGTGAGCATAGAGAGGGAGGTTGCCCTAAGCGGTTCCATCCATTCAAAGGCGATTCTAACCCTGAGTGGATACTTGAACGGCAAATACGGAAAGGATATGCCCTTGCACCTTTCCTGCACCATTACCTTTGAACAATCCTACGAAGAGGTGTAAGGGGATAGTGCATCAGTAGCTGAGCTTTTGGCAATACTTTCCGCCCTCTCTGGGGCAGAGATAAGACAAGATATTGCCATCACAGGCTCCGTAGACCAGTTGGGAAACGTGCAACCAGTTGGGGGGCATCAGGGAAAAGGTGGAAGGATTTTACAGGGTTTGTAAGGCGATGGGCTTTACTGGGACGCAGGGGGTTCTTTTGCCCTCGCGAAACTTTGATAACTTGGTTCTTTCGGACGAGGTTATTAAAAGCGTAGAAAAGGGCGAGTTCTACCTTTATCTGATGGATACCATAGACGATGCCATTGAACTTATGACGGGCTTAAAGGCAGACAAGTTTCACAAGCTGGTAAAGAAAAGGCTTATGGAGTTCTTCAAAAGGGCAAACGCCAAGAGAAAAGGTTTAAAATCTTAAAGCCATGGGAAAACTGGCATACATCTTTCCTGGGCAGGGCTCTCAGTATGTGGGCATGGGCTACGATTTTTACAAGGAATTTCCCACAGCTACAGACGCCTTTCACTCTGCAGAGAAGGCACTGCGCTATGACCTCCCTACCCTTATCTTTAAGGGACCGGAGGAAGAGCTAAACAAAACCATAAACACACAGCCCGCTATTCTTACCACCTCCATTGCCATATACAGGGTTATGAGGGAGCTTGGCTTTCCTGAACCCGATGTGGTGGCGGGGCACTCCTTGGGTGAGTATTCCGCTTTGGTGGTGGCGGGTGGTGTGGAGCTCTTTGAGGCGGTCCGTTTGGCACACATAAGGGGCAAGCTCATGCAGGAGGGGGTGCCCGAGGGAAAGGGCGCCATGGCGGCAATTTTAAAGCTACCACCGGAGAAGGTAGAAAGTGCCTGCGAGCAGGCAAGCCAGTTCGGTGTAGTAGAACCAGCCAACTACAATTCTCCCGAGCAAACGGTTATCTCTGGCGAAAAAACCGCAGTTGAAAAGGCTATGGAAATATGCAAGGAGATGGGAGGAAAGGCTATACCCTTAAAGGTCTCTGTGCCATCCCATTGCTCCCTGATGAAGGGTCCCGCGGATGCCTTTAGACTAAAGCTCGCCCAAACACCCATAAAAAATCTTTCAATTCCATTGGTGCAAAACTACACCGCAAGAGAACACACAATGGCACATGAAGTTAGGGAGAACCTATACCGTCAGCTCTTTTCCCCCGTTAAATGGTTTCAAAGCGTCCAATACATGGTGGAAGTCTTGGGAGTGGATACCTTTGTGGAGATAGGTCCCAAAAATGTGCTTTCAAAGTTGGTCCAGCAGACCGTAAGCGGAGTGAGGGTTTTTAACGTGGAAAAGGTGGAGGATTTAGAGAAGGTAAAAAAAGCCCTATAAAAAATTAAGCCGGGCAAAAGCCCGGCAAGCCTTAAACATAGTTTCTCACTATAACTATGAGCCCTACACCTATGAATACAATAGCCCATAGAACAACTATAAAAACAGAGAGGTCTCCAAGATGGTGTTCTGTCTCGGAAGCTTCATAAACTTTACCCTTAGGTGTTTTCCCTGCTTGGTAAGCCATCCACCATGCATAGGCATACAGAACGAGCCCTGTTAGGAGGGTTCCCAAAAAGAGCAGTGGGCTCAAAAATTCCAAGTTCAGCTTGTAGCTGTATATGGAATACCCAAACCTTGAGGTTGAGGCAACTCTAAGGTACTCCCTGAATACTGCTATTAGCAATAGGGCTACAGACCCAGCTAGGAGAGAAGGTATTGCCATCTTGGCTGGGTTCTTTTGGGAAGAGAATACCACGCCTGCACAAAGAATGAGTCCCAAAACTGAAAGCCATGTAAAGATGCTTCCTTTTGCACCCCAGTCTGCGGGTATGGTGAATATGTAAAGGATGTGAGATACAAGCCAGCCTATACCTGCGTACATAGCAGAGCGTGCTCCCAGCTTTCCAGCCCAGTCAAGGTAATCTTTGTCCATGTCCTCCCTGCTTCTGAAGTACCAGTTGTAAAGCATGAGAAATACTCCTGTTATAGCTACTGAAGGGAATATTAAGAACGATAAATATCTGAACACATTAAAGGCGTATATGTTCCATCCGCTCGCGTTCATAGTCCTCCCACCATCCGTGTACCACTCTACCCATTTTTCTGGATAAAGGGCTTGGTAGTTCACTACGTGGATGATAAACCCTACAAGGAGCAAAAACAGGACACCAAGAACCGACATAAGCATGGACATTGAAGGTTTATCCTTTGTAAAGTAAGCTCCCCATATAAAGTAATAACCTACGAGGAGGAAGACAATAAAGAGTATATACCACCCAGCGGAAAGGTTAGCGGAGGCGTACCAAAGGGGATCATAGATCACCTGATAAAAGAGCAGTGGAGCGACCCCAAGGACTATAGCCAAAGAGACGGAAACCTTTGCAAGTTCAAGGGTTGCCTTAGCAAGCCTTTGCCACCTCTCTTCTCTTTTTGTAAAAGCATATATGCTAAAGAAAAGACCGCCAATAGAGGTGTAGACAAAGAGAATATGAAGCATCCATGTGAGCACCTGAAGCACTTGCATAGTAACAGGGTAGAAGGGAGCCCCCGCAGGGTCAGGCATAGCCTTTAGCATGGTTCCCACATCACCAGCAAACGCCCATTTTCCGCCTATTAACATAAAGGAAAGGATGAACAGTAAAAACCACCTTATCATGTCTTTCATGGCTGAACCTCCTTTTTGGCTTCTGCAGATGTATTGGGAACTTCAATCTTTGCAGAAACGGAACCACCCTTAGAGATCATATGGGCTATGTAAGCAGAGAGAGCTCTTAGCTCTTCATCCGTGCCTACAAATTTTGGCATATAAGGTGGAGGATTGTCTCTAAGGTAGCTTGCCAAAAAGCCATAAACAGTGTTAGGGTCTGTCATTCCTGCAAACTTTTGTCCAAAGGGTCTTAGCCCCGTAGAACCCGTTACATTATGACAGCCAGAGCACTGGAGGATTGCGATTGCCTTTCCAGCCATTATCTCGTTCTGAGAATTTATTTTCTTAAGACCTTCTGGAACGAAAGGATTTACCGCCAATAGTCCTTTTTGGTCTATAACGGGAACTTCAGACTCTATACCCTTGGCAGGGACATCCCTGGAGATTATCTGGTTAACCCATACAAACTCACCGGCTATGTAGGGTTTCCTTATGCTCTCTCTGATTTTCTCCTCAGGAAAGACACCCATGAAGAATATGAGGATGAATATGGGAAGGGATATCCAGAACCTTGCAACCTGTGGTCTGATAGCGGTTAGGAAGAAGTAGGTAAGCACGATAAGAACGGTTAGCATTATGGATACTTTCATGTAAAGGGGGACAACGCCTTCAATTATCACATGGCTTCTTTCAGGAAGGGTGGACACATACCACGCAAAGAACATAAGCCCAAAAACAACACCACCAATACCCCAGTAAGAGAGAGTTTTGACTATATCCTTGTAGACTTTCTCTGGAAGGTCCTTCTTCATAAGTGCTGCTATGGCAAGCCCTACAGTACCGGCTATAGCAAACATATAAGATGTTCTTTCCAATAGGTGGGGGAAATAGTTCTTGTTGTAAAAGGCGTCAAGTATGTTGCCTGTGGTGAACCATTTTTCGTGTCCGGGGGAGAGCATAAAGGAGAGGATTCCCACTATTATGTACATGGTTGCCCAGGAGCCTATGGCAAAAGTCCATGCAAGTCTAAGCCAGCTTCTCTGATCAATCCTTCCCAAGGTATAAAAGAGGATATACACAAGGGTCACCTCCGCTACAAACCAAATCCACTCCGCAGCCCAAACCCACACAAAGTTGTGAATAAGTGCAGAAATACCCCGTGGGTTAGCAACTGTTGCGGAAAACCATATGCCCGGACCAGTTATAGAACCTGACACGTAAGAAAAGACAAGCAGTCCTAGAATATACTTTTTGATGTAGTCGTAGATCTGCGGCTGGTTTTCCCTGTAGGCTTTTGTAGCCAGGTAAGCCAAAAGAATAGAGGCACCCACAGAGGTATGGGATGCCAGCACGTGAATGGCAGCTATTATGCCTATGACGGTGGCACTGCCCACTGCGGGCACATACCACATAGGGTAAAAGCCCAACACATCCATGCTACACACCTCCTGTTAAGTTATTGTGAAGATGGCTATAAATTTAACATGATTTTTACCATAGTCAAGGGGTGAAGGACTGTTTAGGTGAAAAACGTGAGAACCCTTAACCTTCTCGGCGGGTAGAGGGTTGGTTATGGTAAAATACATGTAAATGCTTTGGCAAAAACCTGTTTTTGAACTGCTTGAACTTTTGAAAAGGAAGGAGTTAAAACCCTCCGAGGTAGTCCATGCCTTTTATGAGAGGTTCTCTCAGACAGAAGAAAAAGTCAGGGCATACATCACACCCACCTACGAGCAAGCCCTACAGCAAGCCAAGGAGTTGGAAGGGAAAAACCCAGAAGACTATCCCCTTTACGGCATCCCAATAGCCATAAAGGACAACATAAACGTGGAGGGCTATCCTACCACCTGTGCGTCAAAGATTTTGGAGGGCTACATCTCTCCCTACGATGCCACTGTTATAGAAAGGCTAAAGAAAGCGGGTGCCCTTATTGTGGGAAAGACCAACATGGACGAGTTTGCCATGGGCTCTTCTACTGAATACTCTGCCTTCTTTCCCACCAAAAACCCTTGGGATTTGGAAAGGGTTCCCGGAGGTTCTTCCGGTGGCTCTGCGGTGGCGGTGGCGGTTTTGTCTGCACCCTTATCCCTTGGCTCAGACACGGGAGGTTCCATCAGACAGCCTGCCAGCTTTTGCGGTGTGCTCGGGCTAAAGCCCACCTACGGAAGGGTCTCTCGCTATGGGCTTGTAGCCTTTGCCTCCTCCTTGGACCAGATAGGTCCCTTTGGAAGGAGAACAAAGGATGTAGCCCTTCTTATGGAAATCATTAGCGGGTATGACCCAAAGGACTCTACCAGTGCCAAGTTGGATGTGCCCAAGTTCAGCGAGGAGTTAGAAAGGGAGGTCAAAGGTCTAAAGGTTGGCATTCCCAAAGAGTTCTTTGAGTTTGAAATGGAAGAAGGCATAAAAGAGTGCTTTGATAACTTTGTAAAATTCTATGAAGGGCTTGGCTTTGAAATAGAGGAGATCTCTTTGCCCCACAGCAAGTATGCCATACCTACCTACTACATAATAGCACCTTGCGAAGCAAGTTCCAACTTGGCGCGTTATGATGGGGTGCGATATGGTTATAGGGCAAGGGCAAAGGATATAAACGAGATGTATGCAAAAACCCGGGACGAGGGCTTTGGTCCGGAGGTAAAAAGGAGAATTCTTTTGGGCACCTTTGCCCTCTCCACCGGATACTATGAAGCCTACTACCTGAAAGCCATGAAGGTTAGGGCACTTATAAAGAGGGATTTTGAGGAGGCTTTCAAAAGGGTGGATGTGATCGCATGCCCCATCTCTCCCATCACCGCCTTTAAGTTTGGAGAGAGAACTCAGGACCCCATAAAGATGTATTTGGCGGACATCTTTACAGTGAGCGTCAATTTGGCGGGACTGCCAGCCATCTCGGTGCCGATAGGAAATTTAAATAGCCTGCCGGTGGGCGGACAGCTCATAGGCAGACCCTTTGACGAAGCTACCCTCTTAAGGCTCTCTTACCTCTGGGAGGAACACTATAAACACCACCAAGAAATCCCTCTATGAGGCTTCTCTCCATAGACACCTCCTTTTCCTTTCTTAATCTGTCTGTGGTGGAAGAGGGCAAAATATCAACGCTATACTACGAGGATAGCAAAAAGAAGGGCTTGGAGCTCTTGCCCACCCTTTTAAACAAACTTGGCGTTAAACCCGAGGATTTTGACGCTTTTGCCCTCTCGGTGGGTGTTGGCTACACTACCCCCTTAAGGATAGGCATAACCTTTTTAAAGACCGTAGCCTTTTTGACCCAGAAGCCTTTATACACTTACGAGAATTTGGGTCTGATGCTCAGGTATGTGCCGGTGCAGGCACCAAAGACCGCCCTTTTGAGGGTGAGCAGTCATATCATCTACAGGGTTCAAAATCAAGAGGGCATAGGTCCCATAAAGCTCTGGAAAGGGGAGCCCTTGGAGGGCACCACCATTGCCCTCAGAAGCCACTCTATAGACTTTGCGGACCTACAGCTTGATTTTTTCCCTTTTTCCGCCTACGGTGGGCTACTTTCCTACGAAAGGTTAAAGGCTGGAGAGCCCGGGGTAGAACTTTTTAGCTTGGAACCGTGTTATATTTAATTGGGATGAGGGTAGGGATAGTTCTTGGCACTGCGCCCATAACTCCCTTAGAATTTTGGGTGGGGGTAGAAAAAAATCATTTGGTCCAGTTGGACGATGTGCTATATGCGGAAACTCAGCTTGCCAACGGGCAAAGGGTCAAGTTCTACGGAGTGGTGCAGGAGGTTCAAAAGTTTTTAGAGGGTGCCCAGTGGGTCTATGATGCCCACTTAGCCATACAGGGAGTGATACCGGTAAATGTGGCATACATAGCAAAGGTAGCCCTTACAAGGGTGGAGCCGGAGTTCTTTGTCCCACCTTCTCCGGGAGACCCCGTTTATTTTGCAGAGGGTGAGGAGCTTGAAAGGGCGCTGTATTATGACCAGATGAAGGTAAAAATCCCCGCAGGTCTCACCCGCTCCGGACAGGTGGTTTATCTCAACTACCACTTTTTGGACGGCACGGAGGGTGCCCATGTGTCCATATCTGGCATGTCTGGTGTAGCAACAAAAACCTCTTACGCCCTCTTTTTACTTTACTCTATACTCAACAAGGTGCAGGATCAAAGGATAAGGGGGCTTATCTTCAACGTGAAGGGCAAAGACCTTCTATGGTTGGACAAGAGAAACAAAAACCTTTCCCCCGAGGACGAAAAAGCCCTAAAAAAGTTGGGTTTGAAGGCGGAGCCCTTCAGAGAAGTAAAGTTCTATGTGCCCACCTATGAAGGAAATCCAACGGTTCCAGATGCAGAACGTCAGGATGAGAAGGTTGTTCCCTTCTTTTGGAGCATAAGGGAGTTTGCAGAGGAGGGGCTGATTAGGTTCATGTTTGTGGAGGAGGACGAATCAAAGTCTCAGGTGCCCTACCTTGTAGAAAGGGTCGCCAACAAGCTGTACTATCTGGCAAAAAATAGCCCAGAGGGGAGGCTTCTTGATGATCAAGCAAGGGACATAGAATCCCTTGAAGACCTAGAGGAGAGGTTTAGCGAAGCTATAGAGCAAGCGGAAGGAAAGGAGAGGAACCTGTTCAAGGAGTGGTTTGGGGATTCTTCCTTGCAAACTGCCCGAGCCTTTCTACGCAGATTCTCAAGGGCAAGCAGGCACATAAAAAGGTTCATCCAACCAAACACGTCAAGCCCTATAAACTGGGAAGAAAACAGGCTCTCTGTAATAGACATAAGCGGGCTGCATCACATAGCCCAGATGTTTGTGGTGGGTGCGGTGCTAAAAAAACTCTTTGAAGAAAAGGAAAAGAGGTCAAACCCATACCCTAAAGTTTTTGTTCTTTTGGACGAACTTAATAAATATGCACCAAAGGAGGGGTGGAGCCCCATAAAGGATGTGATTTTGGACATTGCGGAAAGGGGGAGAAGTTTGGGAGTGATACTGATCGGTGCCCAACAGACCGCCAGCGAAATAGAGAAGAGAATATTAGCAAACTCTGCCATCAAGGTGGTGGGGAGGATGGACAGTAGCGAGCTACTTAGCAAAGAGTATGAATTCTTGGTGGGGAACTTTCGCCAGAGGGCTCTTATGCTAAAAAAGGGCACCATGATCCTTTATCAGCCCGACATACCCTCCCCGTTGATGTTAAGATTTCCCAAACCTCCCTGGGCAACCAGAAGGCAGGAGGTGGAGGAGGAAATTCATGTTCCTGAGGATTTTAATAACTTTTAGCCTCTTAGTTTGGTTCTCCTTTGGCGTGCAAGTAGCCTACAGAGAAGGAAACTACCCGGACAAGCAACGCATAGTCTTGCAGTTTGGAAGAAGTGTAGAATACAAAGTTCTGCTTTTGGACAATCCAAAACGCATTGTGGTGGATGTTATGGAAAGGGTAGAAGCTCCCAAAGACATAAAGGCAAGGGTAGGGCATCATCCTTGGGGTACTCGGTTTGTTTTTGATATGGATTATTCTGAGGTAAAAGCCTTTTCCTTGGAAACACCCTTTAGGATAGTGTTGGATGTTTATAAGGCAACCGCAAGCCCACCGCAGGAGGATCCCCTCCTTGCCATCCTTGACCCCAATGTCCTAAGGATTGTAGGCTATCAGGAGGTTAAAGGAGAAAAGGGAAAGGTGATCTCTGAAAGAAGTAAAGGGCAGGTGATCACCCAAAAGCGTGTGGTGGTTTTGGATGCGGGACATGGCGGACACGATCCTGGTGCAATAGGCTTTAAAGGGATAAAGGAAAAAGATATAAACCTTGCCATAGTGCTTAAACTGGCAAAGCTCCTTGAAGAGGATGGAAGGTTCAGGGTTGTCCTTACCAGAAGGGATGACAGCTTTGTACCACTCCAGGAGAGGGCAAACATAGCCCTTCGCAACAGGGCAGACCTTTTTGTTAGCATTCACGCCAACGCCTCACCAAAGGGCATTTCAGAGCACGCCAAGGGCACCCTTGTGTTTGCCATATCCTCCGAGGCTGCCCAAAGGAAAAAGCAAGCAATAGTTCATAACGATCAGTATGCCAGGCTAACCCTTGGCACTGCGGATATTCCTCACAACGTGAGGAGGGTGATGGCGGACTTGGTGATGGATGTAACCCTGTACGACAGCGTCCAGTTTGGCAATGTGGTTGCCAGAAATCTTAAAAAACACTTAGACAGACACGTGGAGTTTAAAGGCATTCAAAGGGCTGGCTTTGCGGTTTTAAAAACCCCCGGCATACCTTCCCTTTTGGTGGAGGTGGGCTTTATAACAAACCCCCAAGAAGCCCTCTTGATGGCACAGGAGGACTTCCAATACACTTTTGCAAAAGCCCTATACTCCGCCATCGTAGAATACTTCTTCCCCGGTAGCGTCAAGGAAGCCCGAAGAGCTTATGAAGCTGAGGCAAAACTCTCACAGTAAAACCAAGCTCAGAGAGTTCCCTCTGAAGCCCAAGAGCCTTCTCAAAAAAGACAGCTTTGTTCCCTTCCGGCTGGAGGATAACCTTACCTTCCTCAAGGAAATTCCTAAACTGAGCCTTCAGCAGAACTTCTGTGCATAATACATCATCCACCACAAACTTCAGCTCTTTGGCTTTTTGCAAGATTTTGGGATGGACGAACCAATGGGCAGACCACTTGGGAGAACAGGTTATATGAAGTTTTTCCACCCTTTCCAAAACTTCCTGCCAGAGGGTGCCGTTGGTCTCAATCTGCACAGAGTAATCCCTCTGCGCAAACTCTTTAACCAGCGTAGCCAGCCCCTCCTGGGCAAAGGGCTCACCGCCCGTGATGACCACATGCCTGATCTTATACTCGGATACCTTGTCCAGAATTTGTTCCACCTCAAGGCTTGCACCGCCCTCAGAGAAAGAAAGGGCTGAAGGTTGATCGCACCATGGACATCTAAGGTTGCAACCCTGAAGTCTGATAAAGACAGCGGGCATTCCTATCAGCAGACCCTCTCCTTGTATGGAGGGATATATTTCATTTACCTTTAAAGTGATGGTTTCTCTAACCTGACCTCGTAGCATTCTATTACATCACCCACCTTTACATCGTTGTAATCTTTGAGCTTTATACCACATTCAAAGCCCCTTGCCACATCTTGCACATCCTCCTTGAACCTCTTTAAACCTTCTATCTTGCCCGTGTATATTACTACACCATCCCTTATGAGCCTGGCGTTGGCGTTGCGCACCATCTTACCATCTAACACATAGCATCCAGCCACTGTGCCCACACCTTTGATCTTAAAGGTAGCCCTAACCTCCGCAGAGCCCAACACCACTTCCTTTTGGACGGGCTTTAGCATACCCCTGAGGGCGTTCTTAACATCCTCTATGGCTTCGTATATGATGCTGTATAGTTTTATATCTACCTTTTCTCTTTCTGCGGTTTCTTTTGCCTTTAGGTCTGGGCGTGTGTTGAAGCCTATTATGATGGCTTGGCTTGCCTCGGCGAGCATTACATCGTTTTCTGTAATGCCACCCACCGCACCGTGCAGGACCCTGACGGACACCTCCGGCGTAGAGAGCTCCGTTAGGGCTTTTTTTAGGGCTTCCAAGGAGCCCACCGTGTCGGTCTTTAAAATGAGCTTTAGTTCCTTTAGCTCTCCCTCCTCTATCTTCTTAAAGACCTCCTCTAACATGAGACCCTTTGAAAGCTTCTCTTGCTGTTCTTTCTTCTGCTTCCTAATTTCTGCGATTTGCCTTGCCTTTTTCTCGTCTTCTACCACCATAAAGGTGTCTCCTGCGGTGGGCAGTTCCTCAAAACCAAGAACCTCCACTGGTGTGGAAGGTCCCGCGGAGTTTAACTTTCTGCCCTTGTCGTCAAACATAGCCCTTATTTTGCCGTAGGTTGTGCCGGCTACCACAGGGTCTCCAACTCTTAAGGTTCCCTCCTGCACAAGGAGGGTGGCGGTAGGACCCTTTTGCTTGTCTAACTTGGATTCTATAACCGTTCCCTTGGCGGGACCCTCTACCCTCGCCTTGAGTTCCAAAAGCTCCGCCATAAGGAGGATATACTCCAACAGGCTTTCCACATTCTGTCCTGTCTTGGCAGAAACATCCACAAAAATGGTGTCTCCACCCCACTCTTCTGGGATCAGCCCAAGCTCGGACAGCTCCCTTCTGACCCTCTGCGGGTCTGCACCGGGCTTGTCTATCTTATTGACCGCCACTATGATGGGAACATTGAAGGCCTTTGCGTGGTTTATCGCCTCCACCGTTTGAGGCATAACTCCATCGTCAGCAGCCACCACCAAAACCGCAATGTCCGTAACCTGCGCACCCCTTGCCCTCAGGGATGTAAAGGCTTCGTGTCCGGGAGTATCCAAGAAGGTGATCTTCCTACTATCTGGCAACTGGACCACAGACGCACCTATGTGCTGGGTTATTCCACCCTTTTCCCTCTGTGCTACATTGGTCTTTCTTATTGCGTCCAGAAGGGTGGTTTTTCCGTGATCCACATGTCCCATTACCACCACTATGGGAGGTCTTGGCAGTTTTTCCCAATGGTCTGGGATCTCTTCCTCTAAAACCTCCTCCTCTTTTTTGACCTCCGCCAAAAAGCCCAAAGCTTCTGCCACCTGGAGGGCAACCTCTGAGGGCACCGTTTGATTTATGGTAGAAAGAACACCCTTCTTCAAAAGCTCCGCCATAACCACATTGGGTGGGACCCTCAAAAGCTCCGCCAGTTCCCTAACCGTAATGATCTCGGGTATTTGGACGATCTTTATTTCCTCCTCTTGCTCCTCTTTTTTCTTCTTTTCGATCTGCTTTTCCAACTTTTTCAAGATTTGCTCTTCCTCTTTTTTGGTTTTCTTTTCTTCCTTGACTTCCACCTTTGGTGGCAGGGGTGGGCTTGGGGGCTTTGGTGCTGGCTGAGCTACCGCCTGAGGCACAGACTTCGGCTTATGCACAGGTTTTTCTTCCTTTTTGGGCAAAGGTTTTTCTTCCCTTTTGAAGGTTTCTTTTTTTCTTTCCTCCTCCTTGACCTTTTGTGGAGGTTTCTTTTCCTTTGGAGGTTCTTTCTCTTGAACCCTTTCAACCTTTTCTTCTCTCTTTTCTTCTTTTATTTCTTGCGTTGTTTCTTTGCCAAAGTGGTCCAGCACTATTTGGACCTCCTCCTCCTCAAGGTAGGCAAAATTGTTCTTTTCTATACCCCATTCCTTTAGTAATCCTTGCACATCCTTTACCTTCACGCCAAGCTCTTTGGCTAGATCTTGCAGTCTAACTTTCCCCATAACCTTATATATTCTAAGCCAAAAAAGACTGATGAGTATGCTCAATGTTTGTTTAATAATCGTCCCAAAAGGCACCACTGCGATGGCTAACCATAGTCCTCAAGCTTTGCGGGTATTCCACCTGTGAGAGCCCAAATACCTTCTTTTTCTTGCCATCAAACCTCAGAAACTACTGCTATCAGGACTCCCTCACGGGCAAAAAGCTCTATCTCTATAAGATTTTAAGCTTATAGTCGTGTTAAAATATTTATCTATGTTCATCTACGAAAGGGTGCATCCTGAGGTGCTCCTGATCCATCTTCATGGTTTTGCCAGCAATGTGAAAAGTTCAAAGGTTTTGGCTCTGAGGGATTTTGCCTTGAAGAGCGGTAGGTTTTCCCTCTTTGCCATGGATATGGACTACCAGCAGACCACCACCACCAGGACCTTGGAGGTTTTGGATGCACTAATAAGGGGCTTTTGCCAGAAGTTCAAAAGCTTGGTGCTCTCCGGAAGTTCTCACGGTGCCTATGTGATCTTGAACTATCTTAGGTTCTATTCTTCTCAGTGCGTCAGCAGAGCTTTTTTGTTTGCCCCCTCTTACTCTACTTTGAAACTAACCCTGGAAGAGGTGGGGCAGGAGTTAGCAAAGGCTTGGCTGGAGGGTAAAGAAGAGCTCTCCTTTACTGAGTGTGAGACGGGGCTTGAGCTAACCATCCACAGGGAATTTGCCCGGGATGTTTTAGAAAAGGGCTATGAGATTTTGGAAGGAGATAGGGTTAATTTTCCTACAGAGCCACCGGTGGATTTGGTAATAGTTCATGGCACAAGGGATGAGGTGGTGCCCGTTGAACATTCAAGAATTTTTGTCAGTAAAGTGAAAGTAAAGGACTACAAAGAGGTGGATGATGATCATAGACTTAATGGAACTTTTAAAACATTGATGGAGGAGCTTTTGCCATGACTAATAGGGAGCTTTTTGAACGCGCAAAGAAGCTCATGCCTGGGGGTGTTAGCTCTCCCGTTAGGGCTTTTAAAGCGGTGGGCGGAGAGCCCATAATAGTTAGCAAAGGAGATGGCAGTAGAATATGGGATGTAGAGGGCAAGGAATACATAGACTTTTTGATGTCTTGGGGTCCCCTCATCTTGGGACACTCCCATCCGAGGGTAGTCCAAGCCCTTGAGGAGCAGGCAAAGAAAGGGCTGTCTTATGGCATCACAAACCCTCATGAGATCACCCTGGCGGAGCTTGTGATCTCTGCCATACCATCGGTGGAGATGGTCAGGTTTGTGTCCTCGGGCACCGAGGCTACCATGTCTGCCATAAGGTTGGCAAGGGGCTACACGGGCAGAAAGCACATAATCAAGTTTGAGGGTTGCTATCATGGGCATTACGATGGTCTCTTGGTAAGTGCAGGCTCTGGAGTTGCCACCTTGGGAATTCCGGGCACGCCGGGGGTGCCAGAAGAGATCGCAAGCCTTACCATAGTTTTACCATACAACGACGTGAATGCCCTAAAAGAAACCTTTGAAAGATACGGACAGGATATAGCTTGCGTGATCGTAGAGCCCGTGGCGGGCAACATGGGAACCGTCCTTCCAAAGGACGGCTTTTTGCAAGCTTTGAGAGAGATCACAAGACAATACTCCTCCCTTCTTATCTTTGATGAGGTCATGCTTAATTTTAGGCTCTCTAAGGGTGGAGCCCAAGAGCTCTATTCAGTGGAGCCAGACCTTACATGCATGGGAAAGGTCATTGGGGGAGGTATGCCCTTGGGTGCATACGGGGGCAAAAGGGAGATAATGGAAAAGGTGGCACCGGAGGGTCCTGTCTATCAAGCGGGAACCTTGTCGGGCAATCCTATGGCTATGGTGGCGGGCATAGCTACCCTCTCTGAACTCTTTGAGAAGAACCCTTATGAGTACTTAGATGAGATCACCCAAACCCTCTGCGAAGGCATTAGCAAAATCTTAAAGGACAAGGGAATACCCCACACCATAAACAGGGTAGGTTCTATGCTGACGGTCTTTTTCACAGACCAAGAGGTGTATGACTACAAGACCGCAAAAAGCTCAGACCTTGAACTCTTTGCCAAGTTCTTTAGGGCACTGCTCAAAGAGGGCGTTTTTATTCCACCCTCCCAGTTTGAGGCATGGTTTTTGAGCACCGCCCACACAAAGGAAGACATAGAAGAAGGCCTAAACCGCATAGAGAGGGCTGTTAGCTCAATTTAATGCCCTGTATATATAATAGTTTTCTAGCACACGCTTTACGTAGTTTCTTGTTTCGCTTATGGGAATGGTCTCTATGAACACATAAGGGTCTGCGTGTTGGATAAAGCCTCTAACTCGGTTTGGTCCTGCGTTGTAGCTGGCTATTGCCCTAACCCAATCGCCCTTCCAGAGCTCTATCATCTCCCTTAGGTATGCGGTGCCCAAAAGTATGTTTTCCCTTGGAGAAAAGACATTGTTGGGAATTCTGTACCCTTGGGAAACTTCCCTTGCGGTAAAGTCCATTAGTTGCATAAGCCCCTTTGCACCGCTGGGAGATATAGCCAAAGGGTCAAATAAACTCTCCTGCCTCATAATTGCCCATATAAGGTTTTTATCCACACCAAAGGTTTTGTGAGCTTCCTCCACGAACTCCCTGTAGGGTGTAGGATAGGCTATGTATTGGTATATATCAGACCTAATGCCAAACCTTCTAACCGCCAGCCTTATGGCTAAGAAAGGGTCAAACTTTTGAACGGCAACAATGTCCGATGTGGTAAGTTTGTCTATGTTTCTGAAAGCCTCCAAACGGGCATAGTGTAAAAAGCCCGCTTCTGCTACGCTCCTTAGGGTGCTTGCCATAGAGGTTTCCTCTGCGCTGACAAAGAATACCTTTAACCCTTTGATAGCCACCGGTTCTCCCAGTTGCACCTTTGCCATCGTTGAATAAAAGCTTATGCCCTTTGACGCCTTCAAAAGATGCTCTCCCGCTTTTTGAAAATCTCCCAACTTTTCGTAGCCTTTGTAAAGCCAAAAGTGCGCCTGCGCCTTTTCCTCCTCCGAAGAAGACAGGTTCAAAGCCCTTTGAAAGGCATCAACTGCCCTCTGGTAGTCCTCCAGTATGAAAAGAACAAGCCCTAACTGAAGGTGCTTTTGATAGCCCTCTTCCATCATAGAAAACCACTCCAAAGCCTTTTGGTAATTTCCCCTGTATAGGGAGAGCCGACCCGCATAAAAGAGGGCTTGATTGTATTCTTCATAGCCTTTAAGCCTAAGAAGGACCCTTTTAAACTCCTCCTCAGACACATTAAAAACCACCCTTGCGTATTTTAAGGTTCCCTCCCTGCTGTTGCAGTCTTTGAGCACTTCCATGGCCTCTTTGTGCAGTCTCAATCTTTCATAAGCCTCTCCCAAAAGGGAGCAAGCCTTGGGTATGTCCTGCAATAGGTTTATTGCTTCTCTGTATTGTCTTCTTCTTATAAGCTCTTGTCCAATCTTTAGCTTTTCCTCCTCAGTTAGAAAAACCTCCGGTATGTAATCCTTGAAGAAATGTGGAAGGTTCAACAGGGCGGTTTTTTTATCTAAGTTCATAGCCCTCCAGAGTTGGGCGTATCTTTCCACATAGTCAAACTTCAAGGCCCTGGAATTGATCTCCTTCAAAAGCTTCTCAGCCCTCTTTAGTTCTCCCATCTGATAGTATCCCTCCGCCAGCAAAAGCCTCAGATCGTCCACAAAAACCGCATTGGGATAGTCCCTCAAAAGCCTTTCACCCAAGGCTAAGTCCCGTTTTTGTAAAAACTCAGATAAAAGGGCATACCGCTGAGGAAGTTGGGAAAAGGCAAAGGAAAACAGCACAAAAATTAGAAAAAGTGTTAGGCGATCCATGAGATGATCAGGTATATAAGTATAGCAAAGACAAAGTTTATGGCAATGAGGCTTGGGATTGCACTGAACTTACCTTTTCTGTATTGGAAAAAGAAGATGTATGCAAAGTTTAGCACCATGAGGGCAAAGAGAAGGAGCTTTAGGTGGAAGAGGAAGTTGGAGGAAAAGTCCTTCCTGTAGCCGTGCCAGAGCCCAAAACCCGTGATGAAAAGAACTAATATAGATAGCCACACGCCCAAAAAGAACCTTCCGTATAGGTTTTGGACAAGGTTCTGCTTTGGACCCTCTGGCAAGCTTTTAAGGGATGGTCTAAGGAAGAGCAACGTGTATGCCATCCCACCCACCCAAAGGGTAGCAAAAAAGAGATGCAAAAACAGAAGGCTCTTTATCATGGTTCCAAATTAACCTTCTTTACCCGAACCTTACCTTCTGCCAGTTCCTCTATGGCATAAAAGGTTTTCTTTATGAGTTCCTTCTTTACCTTGTCCCTGACAAATATATCGTCTCCTTCTTTGAGTAGTTGTTCAACCCTTTTTGCCACCGCATGCACCAGCTCATACCTACTGCTTACTTGCTTTAGGGCACCCTCTATGTTAGGTCTTTTGCCCATGGCTTACCTCCGTGCATTCTTTTTCCAAAAGCTTTATTATTTTATCATCTTTGAGGAACTTAGAGATGTTTGCCAAAAAGTTCTTGGAGGCATATCTTGAAGACAGGATGATATTTTTGAGAGTTTCTACCGTTTCGTCCAAAAATTCATTTACCACTATGTAGTCAAAGTGTTTTGCACAGGAGATTTCCCACTCCGCAGTGCGTAAGCGCTCTTGGAGGTTTTCGTGCCCGTAGCCCCTGTTTAAAAGCCTCCTTTTGAGCTCCTCAATGGATGGAGGAAGTAAGAACACGAGCACGCTGTTTGGAAAATTTCTCTTTATGGTCATGGCACCCTGCACATCAATGACCAAGAGGGAGTCATAACCTTCTTCTTCGTTTTTTAAAACCTGACCCTTTGGCGTCCCGTAATAGTTGCCATACACTTCTGCATATTCCAAAAACATACCCTCCCTTATACCCTGCTCAAACTCTTCCACTGTAAGAAAGATGTAATCAACACCCTCCACTTCACCCTCTCTTTTTGGTCTGGTGGTTGCGGTGATCACACGCCTTATGTCCTCCACATTCCTTATGATAAAGTTTGCCACCGTAGTTTTCCCCGTTCCCGAGGGTGCAGAAAGGACAAAGAACATGAAAAAATTATAAACTAGCCTTTTAATACACTGGGTGAGAAATTATCTAAACAGCCAAGACTTCCTGAAGAAACTATAAATGGCATAACCCTGAAGGTAAGCAAGTAAAGTCGTAATATTCCTCCATCTGCTAACCCCGTTGAAAAGCTTTATCTGAGAATTAACAGCCTCTACCACTTGCCTAACACTCTTGTCTGGCTTATCCTCACATACATACACATACTCCAAACCTCTATACCCTCTATCACCCATAAGACAAAAGCTGTCTGCAAGCGTCCCAAACCACAAACTCTTTTGATGCCTTATCTTATAGGCTTCGCCTGAAGGAGAGGATTTTTTTCAGCCTTTCTAAATTTCTCACCCAAGGTCTTTTTTACTTTAAAATACCTTATCAATGAATTACGCACCTCAAATATTGAACTACTTGGGAAGCTCAAGCACCGTTTCAGAGGTCTTCTTGGCACCGAATGCGTCCCCCATGTAAAGGAAAGAGGGCAAACTGGTAAGATTTATGCCTGTAGTCCTTACTAGCGAAGATATAAGAGACACCTTAGTGGCACTGAAAAGCCATGCGTCTGGCTCGTTAGGTCCCTTGGGTAAGGAGGGTTCCTTTTCTTTTAGCATACACAAGAGCGGGCGTTTTAAGGTTGCATACATGACCCAACGGGGCAGTTATGTAATATCCATAATCAAGACACCCTTTGAAATACCAACTATAGAAGAACTCTGCCAAGACCCATCCCAGAGACTGTTCTAAAAATCCAACACCATTGACACACAATAGTTTTAAGGCTAAAATCTAACTCTGATGTTTGTTAGCTTACAGTTCAAGCTTGAACTAAAAAAGGAAGACAGAGAAAAACTCATAAAGCTTATGCGTAAGCAATCTTCAGCAATCCGGGTGGCATATAACATGCTAAAGGAGTTGGAAAAAGAGAAAGCAAAAAACCCACACGCCCAAATATACCACAGACTGAGACAGCTATTTCCTGACCTACCCACCAAATACATTGACTCAGCCATATACAAAGCTAAACAATATCCTACAGATAAACCAGTAGTGTTTGGTGGCAGAAGACTTTTTGAAAAACTTTGTAAAAACCACCTTTCAGGAAAGGCGAGAGAAGGACTAAAAAAGCAATGGAGAGAACTAAGACAAGGAACCCTTATAAGCATTGGGTCAAAGGCAGACAAAGGAAACAGATTGGCAAGGTTTGAGGATTTAAACGGACAGCTTTACCTTAGAATTACCACAGGAAACAGGGAGTTTATCTACGCAAAAGTATTAAGAGAACCCAGCAACAGCAAAGACAAGTGGCTCACCTTTATGGCTATGCTTTTAGAAAGTTGGCAAACCCAAAGCTACTTTCCTTACACAGTGGAGTTAAAACTGAGAGATGGAGAAGTTTATGGAAGTGTGTCCTTTGAAATTCCGACACCTAAAGTGAAATACACCAAAGAGAACGGAGTAATAGCCATAGACATAAACGCATCACCCATACACTTAGCCATAGCAGAAGTCTCAAAAAATGGAGAATTAGTAAGCTATCAAACCATCAACCTACACCACCTTTTAGGACTTTCTCAAAACAGGAAAGACCATCAGGAGTGGATATTAGCCCATCAGATAGCGGATTTAGCCATTCAAAAAAACAAAGCCATAGCTATAGAGAACCTAAAGAAACTCAGAAAAGGAATGCGTGGAGATGGGAAAGCTGAGTTAAGAAAAAGACTTCATCAATGGAACGCCAAAAAGTTCTTGCAAAAGCTAAAAAGAGTAGCAATGATAAAGGGAGTGGAAGTGGTAGAGGTAAATCCCGCCTATACCTCAGCTATAGGTATGCTAAAGTATGCACCGCAGTTGAACATAGACAAAGACGTAGCTGGTGCTTATGTGATAGGAAGAAGGGCACTGGGATTTAAAGAAGACACGCCTGAGAACTATGAAAAGCTTTTAAAAGACAGAGCATATTTGGAGTTTGCCCTAAAGAGGTATGAGGAGAGGGAAAAGAAACTTACGGAGCTTGTAGAAAAGGAAACCAACGAATATAAAAGGAATGCCTTAAAAAGCGAACTAAGGAATGTAGAGTATGCAAGGAAGCTTTTAGCTAATCTTATACAAAGCCTTCAAAGTGAGCCAAGCGGATGTGAGGGAGCCTATGGAAGGAATTCCGAGCAGGGAGAGACTAAAAAGGTCTCTCAGGTAGCTTGGCAAGTTCTGAAGGTAGCCCTCCTCTTCCCTATCCTTGGAAAGGTCTTGCCAAGAGACCTTTCTCCTCTGAAGCCAGTGCTGGTGGAAGGGGTGTGGGATAGGGTGAGGAGTAGGTTAGTTCCCTTAGAGGCTGGGGGGACGGTCCCAATAAGGGATTTTTAGAACAGCCTCAGACCCATCCCATGTAATAAAGGAGATAAACCAAATAGTAGGAGACCCATATGGCAGATGTGTGGTTATAACGAGCAGAGATCATATAAAAGCTTCCATGTTTGCTTACTCTTTACTACAGCATGTTAGCATCCACTTTTCAAAGGTAATTTACATATTGGAAAAGCCTCTAAACTACCTTTTGAAGCATGGGAACTCTTTGGTTATACAGAGGAAAATAGGCACAGATGTAGAAAGTTTGCAAGAAGGGCTTAGGGACGCCATGCTAATAAAACCTGATATCTTTTATATAGTATATACAGAACGTTTTGACGAGAGGGAGATAAGAGAAATAGTTAGAATTCTGGAAAGTGGGACGTTGGTATTCATAAACATACCATACATAAGCCAGCAAAAGCTAATTTATGACCTTAAGGACCTGGTGCCTTTCACGGAAAAAATAATAATGTTAGAAGAGGAAAAGGGTGTCATAAAGGTTTCCTTTAGGGAAATACAACTTCCGGAATGGGAAAACCGTTGAAGGGTGCTGCATATACGGTTGTGTATGCCCCAGCGGAGAGGATGTATAAGAAATCTCCCACCTCTGGCTCCGGAAGGGCTACCTTCCTTGCCACCACATCCATACTATCGCAGGATACACCGCCGATGGTCCATTCTTTTAGCTCACCTTCTCTGTCTAAGTAAAAGGCATACCTTATACCTCCTAAGGCTTCTGCAAGACCGTTGAACACACCCGTGTCTATGTAAAGCCAGAGGTCCTCTCCCCTCTTTGCCTTCCCTATGACCCTGCATACCATGATGCCCTGGTCTCCTACTATGCCTCTGCCCGGTTCCATTTGAAGCTCATAGGGGAGTATGGGAAAGAACTTCTGAAGTAGCCCCCTTACATAGTATGCTATATCCTCTATGCTTAGGGCTTCGTAGCTGTATCTGACTGGTATGCCTCCACCAATGTTTAACATCTTGAGCCTCAGACCCCTCTCCCTTGCCTTTTCCCAAAGCTCTGCTGCGGTTTTTATGCCTATAAACCAGTTTCTAAAGTTGTTGCACTGAGAACCCACATGGAAGGTTATGCCGTAAGGTATTAGCCTTTTTTCTCTTGCGTATTCCAAGATGTCCAAGGCGGTATCTAAGT
>Ga0209750_1000348_pt1 | contig 24621 bp, 21 predicted proteins | sample YNPBryulayer2012_FD_185813 | JGI IMG/M metagenome (GOLD analysis project Ga0209750, IMG submission 185813) | Anoxygenic and chlorotrophic microbial mat microbial communities from Yellowstone National Park, USA - YNP Bryant MS upper layer 2012... ...
TGAAGGCCAGCGCCCAGGCCGCCGTCCCGATCAGGGTCAACAGGATCAGCCCGCGCGCCATCCCCTGGTAGGGGCGCATCGTGATGCGCCCAAGCATCGTGATGCGCCCAAGCATCGTGATGCGCCCGCGCGTCATCGCGCGCCCATCCCATACCATAGCCTGCCGCAACAGGGCCAGCAGGACTACCGCCGCTGCGATACAGAGCAGCGGGTAGATCGGCAACTGATAGCGCAGCGATTTGACGAACTGCGTGCCCTGATACAGGAAGAAGCCGAAGATCCAGACGACCGGTACGACGTAGGCGTACCAGCGCCGGCCGCGCCGGAGCTGGGCCAGCATGTAGAACGCGCCGGCCAGCGCAGCGATGCCCAGCGGCACCCCCAGGCCGTAGAAGATGATGTTGATCAGCGGGAAGATGACCGGCAATCGGCCGGCCCATTGCCAGCCCCACGGTGGGTCGGCTGCGCCGGTGGATTGCGCAGCGGCTGATTGCAGCTCGGCCACCCAACGCGCGGAGGGCGCTAGGATCGGGCGGGCAAAGGCCGGCAGGCGCTCCACGACCGACGCGAGCAGATCCGGCAGCGGCGGGGTGCGCAGGCAGGTCTGATAGTGAGTTGGATCGGCCAGCGCCTCGCAGTCGCGCACCGTGTATGCCCACTCCACCGCGCTGCCCCCTACGAAGCCGTAGGGCTGCATTAGGCGAAAGCTGGCGAAGGCGCTCAGGCCGGCGATGGCAACGGCGGCCAGCGCGGTCAGCAGGGCCGACGCCGGCGGGCGTCGGTCGCGCACCAACGCCACCACGACCGAGAGCACGATCAGCGCCGCCGTCGGCCAGGCGCTGATCTTGCTGGCGACAGCCAGGCCGGAGAAGAGGCCGGCCAGGGCGGCGTTGCCCAGCAACGCTATGGCTTGGCGGCTGTTCTGCGCGGGCTGGGTCACCAGGCGCGCGCAGAAATACAGACACCACGCCACGCACATTGTCAGCGTGCTCTCGACCACGAAGAACTTGCTGTGCTGGATCTGGAGCACGGCAAAGGCATTGAAAGTCGCAGCCAGCAGACCGGCCCGCCAGCCGAACAGCCGGCGCGCGGTGAGATACACGACCAGCACGGTGATCGTGTCGGCCAGCGCCGAGAGCAGCCGGCCCACCAGCCGGATGTGCTCGTAGCCGGTGAAGAAGCCGCGCGCGCATCCTTCGGCGGCTGGCCCGAAGAGCAGGCGGCCCAGTAAGCGTGGGACGAGCGCGTCGTCCGGCGCGCAGCCTTGGTCGAGGAACTCGGCCACGGCGCGGCCGGTGAACAGCGGCAAGGTGCCATAGACCCAGCTCTGCTGGTTGTTATAGGGGTTCAGCGGTGAGACCGTCGGGTCGAGATACTCGCTTAGGCTTGCCGGCAGGCGCAGCGCCGTGATCACGTTGGTCACGTGGCGCTCGTCGGGGTGGTTGTATTGACTCTGGTCCCAGTTGAGGTCATAGAAGCGCAGCGCAGCAGCCAGGAGGATGACGCCCAACAACAAAAATGGATGCAGATGACGGCGCAAGGCAGGCCAGGGATAGAGTGTGTGCATAGCGCGGCGCGACGCGGCTGCATCGGCGCGAGTAGACATGCCCGTGGATTATAAGGGCGTATACTTTTAGATCATCATGGACTTACACGCCGCCAAAGCGAAGATCGAAGCCAGTCGCGTGATCGCCATCCTGCGCGGCGATTTCGCCGGCTTGTTCGAGCAGATCGCCCGCACGTTGGCCGAGGCCGGCATCCGCGCGATAGAGATCACGATGAACTCCCCAGCCGCCCTCGATGGCATTCGCGCGATGAAAGCGGCTGTGGGGGATTCATGCTTGGTGGGCGCGGGCACGGTCATGGATGAGCGGCAGGCTGAGGCCGCCATCGCCGCCGGCGCAGCGTTCATCGTCGCCCCGGACACCAACCCGCGCGTGGTCGCGCACTGCCTGGGGCGCGGCGTATGTGTCATCCCAGGCGCTTACACCCCGACCGAGATCGTCCATGCGCGGGCACTCGGTGCGCCGTTGATCAAGTTGTTCCCGGCGGAGCTGGCCTACTTCAAGGCGATCCGCGGCCCTCTGCACGATGTGCCATTCGTCGTTACAGGTGGAGTCAACGTGGAGAACGCCGGCGCGTTCCTCCGCGCCGGTGCAGTCGCGGTGGGGCTGGGCAGTCAACTCATCAATAGCGAGGTGAAGGCGCCCGGTGGTCTGGAGGCGCTGGCGCAGCGCGCACGCCAATTGATGGACGCCCTAGACGGCTGATGGACCCAGACGCCCGCGTCACCGCGCTCACCTACCGCTATGACCAGTTGCGCGCCATCCCGCAGGGAGTCATCGAGAGCGCCAGCACCACTTTCCTCTTGCTGATCGCAGTCCAAGCGCTCAACGCCGACCCGACGTCGAAGGCGCTGATCGCCGCCGCCGGCAACGTGGGGTTGTTGCTCTCGCTGTGGTTGGTGCCGGCGGTCGGACAGTCGGGGCGGCCAATGATGCAGGTCGCGGCCTGGCTCATGATCGGCGGGGCAATCGCCATGCTGATCGTCGCTGCCGTGCCTGTTGTCCCCTTGCTGGTGCTGGCCACGCTGGTCGGGATCGGCGCAAGCAACGCCATCATCCCGCTGATCACCGCGACTTACCAGGATAACTATCCACCGCGGGCGCGCGGCCGGCTGGTCTCGCGCTCGTTCGTGATTCGCGTGATAGCAGCGGCCGCGTTCGCCGAGCTGGGCGGGCGATTGCTGACGGAAGACATCACGCGCTTCCGCTGGCTGCTGCTCTGCTTTGGGTTGGCCTTCGGTGCAGCGGCCTGTTGTTTGGCCCGCATCCCTTCACAGCCACCGAGCCAGGCACCCCTCAGGTTGGCCGGCCAATCGGCACTGGGGGCAACCTTCGTTGGTGCGCTGGCCTCGCTGCGCCACGTGCAAACCGACCGCACGCTGCGTTGGATGCTGGTCTCATGGATGCTGATGGGGTTCGCCAACCTGATGATGCTGCCGCTGCGCGTGGAGTATCTGGCCAACCCGCGCTACGGGCTGATGCTGAACCCACAGCAGATCGCGCTCTATACGCTGCTGATCCCCGCCCTCGTCCGCTTGGTCCTCTCACCAGTCTGGGGCCGGCTGTTCGACCGAATGAACTTCTTTGTGATGCGCATCGTCCTCAACAGTGGCTTTGCCTTGAGCATCCTCGCGTTCTTTACCGGCGCCAGCGAGACCGAGCTGGCGCTGGGTGCGGTGGTCTTTGGGGCGTCGGCAGCGGGTGGCGAGATCGCCTGGAACCTGTGGGTCACTAAGTTCGCGCCGGCGGAGCGGGTAGCCGAGTACATGAGCGTCCACACCTTCTTGACCGGTGTGCGAGGGGTAATCGCGCCGTTCGTTGCCTTCCAGCTCACGCAACAGTTGCCGATTAGCCACGTTGCCTTGATCTGCGCCGGCTTGATCGGGCTGGCCTCAGTTGTCCTGGTGCCTGAGTCTCAGCGCAGCGCTTGAGCAGGGAGAGAGGCGCAGTGAGCCTCTTGGGCGTGCCATCACCCGTTGGCCGCCGCGCCCTGCTTCCAGGCGATCCAGTCGCCCACCTCAAGCGGTCGCGAACAGTCGTAGAGGCGTGGGTTGCACTCGTATAAATCTGCGGTGAGGCGCGTCCCGTCTTGCATCAGGATGGGGTGCGACCGCCTGAAGTAGTGACAGACGGTTGCTTCACCAGGGACGTGACCTTCTATCTCATCTATCGCACGTAGCGTCGCCGGCTCAACCTCGTACACCTCCCCCAGGATGTCCAGACCATTTGCGTCAAGGCGCAGGCCGGGATAGTCGCCGAAGTCATAAAGCCATCCCTTGACCGTGCCGAAGCCCAGGAAGCGCGCGGACGGGAATAGCTTGGGGATGGCGCGACACCCGCCGCGCCTCAACGTGCCATACACAAACAAGGCGGTTCGCATACCGACGAGCAACCGGCGTCCGACGCGCCTAACCGAGGATCGAGATGGGCACCGCGCCGCCCTGCTGGTAGTTGATCACGCTCACGCGCGCGGCTATTTGTTTGGCGATCTCGACCAGCCGCTTGGCTGCTTCGCTTTCTGGATAAGCGGCCACAATTGGCCGGCCGCTATCGCTGCCTATGCGAATCGTCGGGTCGAGCGGCACGCTGCCCAGAAAAGGCACCTTCTTCATCGCAGCCAGCCGCTCTCCCCCACCCTCGCCAAACATGGCCACCTTTTGGCCGCTGACCGGATCAATGTATGGGCCCATGTTCTCGACGACGCCGATGATCGGAATCTTGAGCTGCTCGAACGCGGCCAGCCCCTTGAGCGCGTCGCCCGTGCTCACCAATTGCGGCGTGGTGACGATCACCCCCATCACCCCCTGCGCGGTTTGGGCCAGCGAGAGCTGCGCGTCCCCCGTGCCCGGAGGCATGTCAACGACCAGGTAATCCAGCTCGCCCCACTCCACGTCCTGGAGGAATTGGCGGATCGCGGTATGCAACATCGGACCGCGCCACACCAGCGGCGCCTCCGATGGGTAGATGAAGCCGATGCTGAAGATCTTGATGCCGAACTTCTCGACCGGTATAAGTTTGCCGTTTTGCTGGGCCACGCTCGGCATGGCCCGACCGTCCGGCAGCAGCTCGGCGGTGGGCAACCCCACCATCAGCGGCACGTTTGGGCCATACACGTCGTTATCGAGCAGGCCAACCCGCGCGCCGGTCTGGCCCAGCGCGATGGCCAGGTTCACCGACACAGTGGTTTTGCCCACGCCGCCCTTGCCGCTGGCGACGGCGATGATGTTCCTGATCGGCAGGTTGAGCGCGCTGCGCATGCGCGCGTTGGCGGCCACGTTGCTCGTCCAGCGAATCTCGATCTGGCCAATGCCGGGGATGTTGCCCAGCTCGGCGCGCGCCGCCTGCTCGATGACGTCCTTAAGTGGGCAAGCCGGCGTGGTGAGTTCAATTGCGAAGGACACGTCGCGGCCCTGGACGCGCAGATCCTTGATCATGTTTAGCGTAACCAGGTCTTTGTGAAGCTCTGGTTCAATCACGCGCGAAAGCGCGGACATCACTTGTTCTTGGGTAATCGTCATCTGGCCCCTGTTCTCGTGGTGGCTCTTGCCATTGCTGAATTTGCTCGGTGAGGCGATTCTAGCAAGCCGGCTGAGGCCGCGTTAAGCGGGGAATGCGACAGGCGCGCGGGGCTTAGAAAGCGTTAACGAAGGTCCGAAGTATCTGGATGACGTTGCGCATCTCAGCCGGCAATTGCCCTGCGTCCACGGCATACACGCGATGGCTGCGCTGGCCATCGCGCACCGCGATCACGTAGTTGAAGCAATCGGCGCACATCACATCGGCATACGCCGTCCGCAGGTCGAAGAAGCCGGCCGCATACAAATTGTCCAGCAGCCGGCGCACGTCCTCCGGCGCAGTCACGTATTGTTCACTGTCAAACCGCCCCTGGCGGCTGATCTGGCCATCGCCGTAGATCGTCCACTTCGCATACTGCCCACCAACGCCGCCGCTCACCTCAAACACGATCTCGACCGTTGCCGGCACGGGCGAAGGGGATGGCGAGGGCGCGCGCGGCGGCGGCGCAGCGCACCCCGGCATGCCTATGGCCAGAATGATAAAAAGGGCCGTAAAGAAGTTGCGCATCGCACCCGCCCGTGCGTTAAGCATTTAGGATGCGCGGACTATACCCCACTTAACGTGAGTTCGGATTTACAGGAGTGCTCAACTTTGGGGTGACTTGGCTCACCGAGATGAGAGGTGCAGAGAGCGCAGAGGATATGTAAAAATCTCTGCGTCCTTCGCGTCTCTGCGGTGCGTGTTTCTCGTATCACCTTCAAGTGGCGCACTCCCCGTTAAGTAAAATCGAACTACCCTAGATGAAGCAGACATTGCTGAAGCGCCCTACCTTGTTATGGTTCATCCCTGGCTTGCGCGTCAAGCGCTGGTTTCTGCTGATGCTCATCGGCGTGACCATGCTGGGGTTGGGCATTGGATTTGTCCTGGTCGAGATTTATCGCGAGGCCCCGCTGCCGGCCATCTTCTACTATCTGACGCTCCAGTTCATCCCGCGCTGGGGGCGCGCCTTGCTGCTCGGCACGCTGGGGCTGGGCGCGTTCCTGCTGGGCCTGTATCGGCTTAATCGCACATTGGTCGAGTCGGTGCGCGGCCACGACACCCAGCCGATCGTCAAGAAGCTGGTCCAGCAACACATCACCTCGCACGGGCCGCGCGTGGTGGCGATCGGCGGCGGGCACGGGTTGGCAGCGCTGTTGCGCGGGCTGAAGGCGCACACCAGCAACATCACCGCAATCGTCACTGTGGCCGACGATGGGGGCAGCTCCGGTCGGCTGCGCCGCGAGTTCGGCGTGTTGCCGCCGGGGGACTTCCGCATGTGCATCTCGGCCCTGGCCGACGACGAATCGCTGGTCTCGCAGCTCATGCAGTACCGCTTCGCCAGCGGGAACGGGCTGAGCGGCCACTCGTTCGGCAACTTGTTCATCATCGCCATGGCTGAGCTGACCGGCAGCTTCGAGCGGGCGATCCTGGAATCCAGCCGCGTGGTGGCCAGTCAGGGGCGGATCGTGCCCAGCACGCTGACCGACGTGACGCTCTGCGCGGAGTACAGAGCGCCGGCAGAGATACTGGCCGGCGGGCCGCCTCCGCCCGTGCGCGGCGAATCGTCCATCGCCAAGCGCGGCTGGCCGATCGAGCGGGTGTGGCTGGAGCCGAGCGATCCGCCGGCCTATCCGGAAGCGGTGAGAGCGATCCTCGAGGCCGACTTGGTCGTGCTTGGGCCGGGCAGCCTGTTCACCAGCGTGCTGCCTAACTTGCTGGTGCCGGGGATCACCCAGGCGCTGCGCGAGACGCGCGCGCGTTGTGTGTATGTTTGCAACGTGGCCACCGAACGCGGTGAGACAGATCACTTCACGATGAGCGATCACGTCCATGCACTGGAACGACACATCGGGTCGGGGATCGTAGATGTGGTGTTGGCCAACAACCGGATCTACGCGCAGCCAGAGGGGGTAGAGGTAGTGCTGGCCGAGCCGTCGGTGGCCGGCAGTGCCGTGGAGGTCGCACAAGCTAACCTGGCCGACGAAGAGCATCCCTGGCGGCACGACCCGTACAAACTGGCCGCGGCGGTGCTTCAGTTCGCCCGCGCACGCCGAGAGGGCGCATGATGGCCAACCGATACGCAGATTGGCTGAGGCAGGCGCAGGCCGACCTGCGCCATGCCCGCCACGCGCTCCAGGCCGGCGACTACGAGTGGAGCTGTTTTGCCGCACAACAGGCAGCCGAGAAAGCCATCAAGGCGCTCTTCCAGCGGCGAGGGATGGATGCATGGGGACATACGCTCACCGTGCTGCTCGGCAACTTGCCCGCCGATGTTCAGCCGCCGGCTGAGCTGATAGATTATGCCCGCGCGCTGGATAAGCACTACATCCTTACACGCTATCCAAACGGCTTCGACTCCGGCGCGCCGACCGACTTTTACACTCGCTCCGAAGCGGAACACGCCATCCAACATGCCGAAGCCATCCTCGCCTTCTGTCGTGATCAAATCGGTGAACCGCGCGCAGGTTGAGCAGGCCGTCGCAAACTATGTGGCCGCCTTGCGAGAAGCGCATCCTGAGATCGAGCGCGCGATCTGGTTTGGCTCATGGGTCACCGGGCAGCCGGGGCCGGGCAGCGATGTAGATCTGTGCTTGATCGTCGGCGCGTCGGACAAGCCGGCGCGCGAACGGGCAGCTGCGCTGTTGCCGGTCGGCTTTCCGGTCGGGATTGACTTGTTCGTGTATACGCGCGCGGAGTGGGAGCGACTGAGCGAGACACATCCGAGCTGGTATGCGGCCATCATCGCGGGACGGGATGTGTAAGACGATTGGGCGATTGGCTCAACATTATTGGCGCGCTAACCGGCGAGCTGGGTCAGCGCAGCGGCCAGGGCGTCTAAGCGGGCCTGATAGTCGGGCGTGACGAAGTCGGTGATCGTCATCAACAAGGCATCTTCGCGATTGTCCTGATAGTAGGCTCTGCGCCGGCCCACCTCTCGAAATCCATACTTCTGGTAGAGGCGCTGGGCGGGCAGGTTGCTAACGCGCACCTCCAGCGTCACGCTCTGCGCGCGGCGGCGCTGCGCCTCGCGCAGCAGCGCCAGCAGGATGCGCTGGCCAATGCCGCACCTGCGCCAATCCGGGTGCGTTGCGATGGTGGCGATGTGCGCCTCGTCCACCCGCACCCACATGCCGGCAAACCCGACGACCGAGGGATGGCCATCGGGCGCGGCAACCAAAAGACCGAGCTGGCTGGCCAACCTGCGCCACGGCGAGGGCGACGGCGCAGCGTCTGGCATTGGCAGACGCGCCACGACGAAATAGGCGCTGGGATTCTGTGTAAGCTCGTAACGGTAGGCGTGCTCCGGCCAGGGCCTGGGGAAAGAAGCGCGCTCAATGGCCATGACCGCCGGGATGTCGTCCAGCGTCATTGGGGCGATCTGAACACAGGCAGACAAGCGGGCCTGATTCGAGCGCTTGGCTAAGCTGCTCATCGCGCGCACTACAGGTAAACCGCTGTCAGGGTCATCGGGTTATCCATCTCGTTGTGTTGCCAGCGGATCATGCCCAATTCTGCCAGAAATCCCGCCCGGCGCAGGTTATACGCAGCCGGCGCGACCGTGACGCGAGGCGAACAAGCAGCGATGAACTCCGACGATAAATCGCCGCAGACATAGAGCGGTGGCGCGAGGTCCTGGATCAGCTCGTCCCATCGCCAGGTGCGCCATTCGCCGGCCACCCCCCAGGCCTCGCCGCGCCACTCGTAGGGACAGGTGGCCACCCGATTGCGGCCCAGCTCTAGCACCGCCAGCATCGGCGTGGGCTGCGGGGGCTGGGCGTGGGCCAACACGTCAAAAGCGGTCGCGCTGACCATCGGCAGGCCGCGCGCCACGGCAATGCCCTTGCCAATCGCCAAGCCGCAGCGCACACCGGTGAACGATCCTGGCCCTACTGCGACGGCAACGCAGCCCAGGTCGTGGGGTGCGATCTGGCAGGCACGCATCAAGTCGCGCACGCGCGCAGCGACGGTTGCGGTCTCATGACGCTGTGCTTCCCAGGTCATCTCAGCCCGCAGGGTGGTCTGGTCGCGCAGTGCGATGCTGGCGCGGCGGGTGCACGTGTCCAAGGCGAGCAACACGTCCCCCATCGCTTACACCCCGAAGGCCAGCTTGCGAAACCTGAGCAGCACCTGCCACGTGTGCGTATCCTGTGTCGCGATCTTGAGCTGACGATGGGTCTCGTCCACGATCGCAAAGCGGACGTAGATCGCGTCGGGTGGGATGAGATCGGCGATGCGCTCAGGCCATTCGACGATTGCGATGCCGTCCTCGTCGGACAAGGCATCTTCCAGGCCGAGGGTGAGTAAATCGGCGTCGCTCTCGATGCGATAGAGGTCAATGTGATAGAGCACGGCGTTGTCCTGTGAGCGGTGATGTTCCTGGATAAGCGTGAAAGTTGGGCTGCGGAGGATTTGCTCGGCGCCCCAGCCCATGCCGATGCCGCGCGCGAAGCTGGTCTTACCAGCGCCCAACGGCCCTTGCAAGGCCACGATGGCATGGCGCGGCAGGACCGTCCCGAGGCGCATGCCCAGGCGCTGGGTTTGCGCCTCGCTGTGGCTGGTGCACTCGATGGCGAGCGGCTCGAGGATGGACATGGGCAGCGCGACGAGCGCTAGATTTGCGCGGGGTGATTATAGGCAGTTGCGCCGGCGGAGACGGGTGCGCTCATGCGCCATGCTGAGCGCTGCGGAGTCACCTAGGCGGCCTCCGCCCTTGTCATCCTAGCGCCAGCGAAGCAGGGGCGCTATTGGGCAAGCAGCATTGCGCGTGAACGCACCCGTTCCCAGCGAAGTGCAATGGTAGAGATGCCACCCCTCTGAAATACCGGCCAACCGGCCAGTCCGATCTTGACCGAGTGCATAGTGCAGTGCAGCGCACCCCTCTATATCCTTACCTAAAGATGAGCGCTCGAGCGCACCGCTGAGGCAGCGCGATGGATCTGACAACCACCTATTTGGGATTAAAGCTGGCGCATCCGGTGATGCCCTCGGCGTCGCCGCTGACGCGCAACCTGGACGGCATCCGCCGCCTGGAGGACGCCGGCGCGCCGGCCATCGTCATGCATTCGCTCTTCGAGGAGCAGATCGAGAACGAGAGTCAGGTCCTTCATCACTTCCTAGAATATGGCGTGGAGAGCTTCGCCGAGGCGATCCGCTACTTCCCGGATTGGCGCTACTACAACGTCGGGCCGGATGAATATCTCTCGCTGATCCAGGCGGCCAAGTCGGCAGTGGACGTGCCGATCATCGCCAGCCTGAACGGCATCTCCACCGGCGGCTGGATCAAGTATGCCAGCCTGATCGAACAAGCCGGCGCCGACGCGCTGGAGCTGAACATCTATTACATTCCCACCGATCCGCACATCAGCGGTTGGCGCGTCGAGGAGCGTTATTTAGACATCCTCCACGCGGTGCGCCAAGCGGTGAAGATCCCCATCGCGCTCAAGCTTTCGCCGTTCTTCAGCGCGCTGGCCAACATGGCGCTGCACGCGGCGAACGCCGGCGCCAACGCACTGGTGTTGTTCAACCGCTTCTATCAACCCGATTTCGACCTGGATTCGCTGGAGGTCACCCCTCACCTGGTCCTGAGCACCAGTGACGAGCTGCGCCTGCCGCTGCGCTGGGTGGCGATCCTCTACGGTCGGCTGCCGATCGAGCTGGCGATCAGCACCGGCGTCCACACACACCTCGATGTGCTGAAGGGCATCATGGCCGGCGCGCAGGTGACGATGATGACCTCGGAACTGCTGCGCAACGGGGTCAAGCGCATTTGCGAGATCATCCAAGACTTGCGAGACTGGATGGCGCAGCATGAATACGAATCCATCAACCAGATGCGGGGCAGCATGAGCCAGAAAGCAGTGGCCAACCCCTCCGCCTTCGAGCGGGCCAACTACCTGAAGGCGCTCGACTCGTGGCGTCCAGACCCCGCTGCTGTGCTGCCGAAGTCCAGAAGCGCGTCTGCGTCCTTCAGGACATCCGGCGCTGAACGAGTAGATGACTACTTCTAAGGTATTGCGATGGTGAACCAGTTGAACCGCCCCTCCCCGGCCGGCAACGGCCAGCCCGACGCGCGCTTGTTGAGCGACAAGCGCTATAAGCTGATCGAGGCGGCGATGCGCCGCTACGGCTACCAAGGCCATGGGCTAATCGAGGCGTTACATAGCGCCCAGGAAGCTTTTGGTTATCTGGACGACTTCACGCTGCGCCACATCGCGCGGACGCTGCGGCTGCCGCCGAGCAAGGTGTTCGGCGTGGCCACGTTCTACAACTACTTCACCCTCAAGCCGCAGGGCGCGCACACCTGCGTGGTCTGCATGGGCACAGCGTGCTACATCAAGGGCGCGCACGAGGTGCTGCGCGCGATCGAGGACGCATACGGCGTGAAAGCCGGCGGCACGACCGCCGATAACCAGCTCTCGCTGCTCACCGCGCGCTGCTTCGGCTCGTGCGCCCTTGCGCCGGTGCTCACCCTCGACGGCGAGACGATCGGCAAAGTCCTGCCCGAGACCGTGGCTGACCAGATCGCTCAGCGCCTGGTCAGCATGGAGCATGCCCAGCCATGAACCTCGAAGAACTGAACGCAATTGCCAACAATGAGCGCCTGGCCCAGGCGCAGAAGCGTCATCACCTGCACGTGTGCGTGGGCACAGCCTGCCAGGCGCTGAACAGCGAGCAGATCGCCAAGGCCCTGCAAGCCGCGCTGAAGCAGCAGGGCAGGCAAAATGAAGCCGCAGTGAAGTGCGTAGGCTGCCCCGGCCTGTGCTCGCTCGGCCCGCTGGTAGAGGTCGTCTCGCGGGACGACGGCGCTGCGCCTGATGGCCTGGCCAGGCCGCGCTCGCTGCTTTACCAGTTCGTCAAGCCAGAGGACGCCGACGCGATCGTGACCCATCTGGGCGGCGAGCCAGTGAAGCGGTTAGAGACCCCGCTCGATCAACCTTTCTTCACGCGCCAGCTCAAGATCGTGCTGGAGAACTGCGGCAGAGTGGACCCCGAGCGGATCGAGGACTACATCGCCGCCGGTGGCTACCAGGCGTTGATGAAGGTCCTGACCGAGATGACGCCCCAGCAGGTAGTTGACGAGATCACGCGCAGCGGGCTGCGCGGGCGCGGCGGGGCCGGCTTCCCCACCGGCCTGAAATGGGGCACAGTGGCCAAGGCCGATCCCAACCGCTACCCGACCAGCGTGCCGGAGGGCATTCAATCGCGCAAGTTTGTGATTTGCAACGGCGACGAGGGCGACCCCGGCGCGTTCATGGACCGCAGCGTGATGGAGGGCGACCCGCACCGCGTGCTGGAAGGCATGGCCATCGCTGGCTACGCCGTGGGCGCGAACTACGGCTTCATCTATGTGCGCGCGGAGTATCCGCTGGCCGTCAAGCGGCTGCGAACGGCGATCCGACAGGCCCAGCGCGCCGGCCTGCTCGGCAGCAACATCGGCGGCACGCCCTTCAGCTTTAACGTGGAGATTCGGCTGGGCGCCGGCGCGTTCGTGTGCGGCGAGGAGACCGCGCTGATCGCCTCAATCGAAGGCGGGCGCGGCTTGCCCCGCCCCCGCCCACCCTTCCCTGCCGAGTTCGGCCTGTGGGGCTGCCCGACGCTGATCAACAACGTCGAGACCTTGGCCAACGTCCCGCCGATCATCCTGAAAGGCGCCGACTGGTTCGCCAGCATCGGGACCGAGAAGAGCAAAGGGACGAAGGTCTTCGCGCTTACCGGCCAGGTGAAGCACACCGGCCTGATCGAGGTGCCGATGGGCATCACCCTGCGCGAGATCGTCTTCGACATCGGCGGCGGCATGCCGGAGGGCAAATCGTTCAAAGCCGTGCAGACCGGCGGCCCATCGGGCGGGTGCATCCCCGCCGAGTTCCTGGACATGCCGGTGGATTACGAATCGCTGGCGAAGGTCGGCTCGATCATGGGCTCCGGCGGCATGATCGTGATGGACGACAGCACCGACATGGTGGAAGTAGCGCGCTTCTTCATGGAGTTCTGCATGGATGAATCGTGCGGCAAGTGCATCCCGTGTCGGGCCGGCACGGTGCAAATCCATCGCCTGCTCACCAAGATTCAGCAAGGCCAGGCCACCGAGCGCGACCTGCAGACCCTGGAGGAGTTGTGCGACCTGGTGAAGCACACCAGCCTATGTGGCCTGGGCCAGAGCGCGCCCAACCCGGTGATCAGCACGCTGAAGTACTTCCGCGAAGAATACCTGGCGAAGATCAAGCGCGAGGCGAGCTTCAGCACAAACGGTAAGCGAGTGGAGGAACATGTCTAGGACGCTCACGATAAACGATCAGGAGATCAGCGCTGCCGAGGGCCAGACCCTGCTGGAGGCAGCGCGCGACGCGGGCATTTATATCCCCACCCTCTGCCATCTGGACGGCCTGACGGACGTGGGCGCGTGCCGGCTGTGCCTGGTGGAGGTCGTCGGCTCGAATAAGCTGATGCCGGCCTGCACGACGCGCGTCCAAGAGGGCATGGCGGTGTATACCGACACCCCTCGACTGCGCGCCTATCGCCGGCAGATCGTCGAGCTGCTCTTCGCCGAGCGCAATCACGTCTGCGCCGTGTGCGTGGCCAATGGCAACTGCGAGCTACAGAACATGGGCATCGTCGTCGGCATGGACCACGTTCGGTATGACTATTTGTTCCCGAAGCTCGGCGTGGACCTCTCGCACGAGCGGTTCGGCATGGACCACAACCGCTGCATCCTGTGCACGCGCTGCGTGCGCGCCTGTGACCAGATCGAGGGCGCGCACACGCTGGACGTCCTCAGCCGCGGCGCGCATTCGATGATCGTCCACGACATGAACGTGCCCTGGGGCGAGGCAACCACCTGCACCAGTTGCGGCAAGTGCGTGATGGCTTGTCCCACCGGCGCGCTCTTCAAGCAGGGGTCCACGGTGGCCGAGATGGTCCACAACGCCGAGAAGCTGGCCTTCCTGCGGGCCGCGCGCGAGCGACGGGTATGGAATGTGTAATGGATGGGTTCACAGCGGGGCAAGTCTGACCTCATGCGGAGAGCGCAGGAAAGCTCAGTTTACTGTTGCCCCTATTGGTGAATGCACTCCCGTGTAATCAGGATGCGTTAGAGTAGCTGCCATGAGCGAGAAGATTCGGTTTGCCAGCGTGTGGTTGGGCGGATGTTCGGGTTGTCACATGTCGTTCCTCGACCTGGATGAATGGCTGTTCGACCTGGCCCAAGCGGTCGAGGTGGTCTATAGCCCGGTGGCGGACATCAAGGCATTTCCAGAGAACGTGGACGTCACGTTAATCGAGGGCGCGATCGCCAACCAGGACCACTTGGAGCTGATCCACACCATCCGAAAGAACAGCAAGTTGGTAGTGTCGTTCGGCGACTGCGCGGTGACGGGTAACGTGACAGCGATGCGCAACCCGCTGGGCGAGGCCGATGTGGTGTTATCGCGCGCGTATCAGGATGCGCAATTCCTGAACCCGCAGATACCCCACGACGATGGGATCGTGCCGCCGTTGACGGCGCAGGCGCTGCCGGTGCACGCTGTCGTGCCGGTGGACTTGTATATCCCCGGCTGCCCGCCGCCGGCCAAGCGCATCCGCGGCGTCTTGCAAGCGCTGCTAGAAGGCCAATCGCCTGAGCTGATCGGGCGCGAGATGTTGAAGTTCGGCTGAACCAACCGGAGAGGAGAAGATGACCCGTCGCGTTGTGATTGACCCAGTCACCCGCATTGAGGGACACGCCAAAATCTCGATATACCTGGACGAAGCCGGCGAAGTGAACGATGCGCGCTTTCACGTCGTGGAGTTTCGCGGCTTCGAGAAGTTCTGCGAGGGCCGCCCGCTGGGCGAGATGGCCGGCATCACCGCGCGGGTGTGCGGCATCTGCCCGGTGAGCCACCTGCTGGCCAGCGCCAAGGCCGGCGACGACATCTTCGCAGTGACCATCCCGCCCGCCGCCGAGAAGCTGCGCCGGCTGATGAACCTGGGCCAGATCGTGCAATCGCACGCGCTGAGCTTCTTCCACCTCAGCTCGCCCGACCTGCTGCTGGGCTACGACAGCGATCCGAGCCGGCGCAACTTATTCGGCCTGATCGCCCAACATCCCGACTTCGCGCGGGGCGGCATCCGGCTGCGCCAGTTCGGCCAGGAGGTGATCGAGCTGCTGGGCGGGCGCAAGATTCACCCGGCCTGGGCGGTGCCGGGCGGCGTGCGCGAGCCGCTCTCGGCAGCCAACCGCGACTACCTACGCAGCCGGCTACCGGAAGCCTTCGCCACCGTCCAATCGGCGCTGGCGTTCTTCAAGCAGTATGCCGAGACGCACGCCGAGGAGGTAGATCATTTCGGCAACTTCCCCACCCTCTTCGCCGGCCTGGTCAGCAAGGAGGGCGGGCTGTGGGAGCATTACGACGGCTACCTGCGGATCGTGGACAGCGAGGGGCGCATCCTGGTTGATCAATTCGACCCGCGCCGATACGCGGAGATCATCGGCGAAGCGGTGGAGCCGTGGTCTTACCTGAAGTCGCCCTATTACAAACCGCTCGGCTACCCCGACGGGGCCTATCGCGTCGGGCCGCTGGCGCGGCTGAACATCTGTAGCGGCATGGGCACGCCGCTGGCCGATGCCGAGCTGGCCGAGTTCCGCCGGCGCGGGAACGCCCAAGGCATCGTGACTTCCTCGTTCATGTATCACTACGCCCGCCTGATCGAGATCCTGGCCGCGCTGGAGCGCATCCAGATGCTGTTGGAAGACCCTGACATACTCTCGCCGCGCGTGCGGGCCAGCGGCGGCATCAACAAGCTGCACGGCGTGGGGGTGAGCGAGGCCCCGCGCGGCACGCTCTTCCACGACTACGAGGTGGACGAGCGCGGCATGATCCGGCGGGTGAACCTGATCATCGCCACCGGCCAGAATAACATCGCCATGAACCGCACCGTGAAGCAGATCGCCCAGCACTGGATCCACGGCGCGACGAACGGCATCCCCGAAGGGCTGCTGAACCGCGTCGAGGCCGGCATCCGCGCCTTTGACCCTTGCCTGAGCTGCTCCACGCACGCCATCGGTCAGATGCCGATGGTGGTGACGCTGATTGACAGCCAAGGGCGGGTGATCGCCGAGGCCAGGCGTGATTAAGACACGGACGGTTGACTATCTGATCATCGGCTATGGCAACACGCTGCGGGGTGATGATGGTGCCGGGCCGCGCGTGGCCGAAGCGGTCGCCGGCTGGGGCATGCCCAACGTTCGGGCCATCAGCGCCGCCCAATTGACGCCGGAGCTGGCCGAAGCGCTGGCCGGCGCGGAGGTCGTCATCTTCGTGGATGCACAGGTCGGCCAGGCCGCCGGCAGACCGGCAGCGTCCATCACGTTCGAGCCTCTCGCTGCCGATGATGAGCGACCCTTAGAGGCCCATCGGAGCGATCCGCGCCAGTTATTGGCCCTCACCCGCCAGCTCTACGGCCGCTGCCCGAGCGCGTGGCTGATCGCGATCCCTGGCGTATGCTTCGACTTCGGCGAGGCGCTCTCTGCTGTGGCGCAGCAGGGCGTGGATGAGGCCCTGCGGCGCATCCGCGCGTTGCTTACCGGCCAGCAGAACCTTGCCCACGGCGCAACCCCCCTTATCCCGTAATTCTGAGTAGGGGCGGTTTGCGAACCGCCCTGAGTTTGCGAACCGCCCCTTCGCGCGCCCGGCCAGGCGCTGGGGGTTGTTGAGGCAGGGCGTTTGGTGGCTGCGCGGGGTTTCCGGGGGCGACGCGATACGTCGCCCCTACGTGGCAACGTGGGGGTTGGGCATGGGTGGCTGCGCGGCGTCTCGGTCGGGTGGGATTTTAGATTCTCCGCTGCGCTAGTATGATGAAGACGGTGGACACGGCATGCCGCGCTAGCGCTAGCATGACAGATGCGTCCCTTTACCCTTCCGGAGGCTGCGCGACTGCGGGATGTCCCCAGGGCTACAATCATTCCTTAGGTGTCCATCGTCAGTGGATCGAACGTCGGCAAGTCGTTCGGCGCGTTTGACCTCTTCGCCGGCCTCAGCTTCAGCGTCGCACGCGGTGACAAGATCGCCCTGGTCGGCCCGAACGGCTGTGGCAAGACCACGCTGCTGCGCCTGATCGCTGGCCAAGAAGCGCCCACCGAGGGCGTCATCCACGTCGCGCGCGGCATCACCCGCGGCTACCTGGCCCAGGACGCCGAGGATGGCGACAATCGCACGGCCTGGGAGTTGGCCGGCTCAGCTTTCGCCGAGCTGAACGAACTGCGAGAGCGCATGGCGCAGATCGAGGCAACGCTGGCCGGCCTCGACCAGCGCCACCCCGACGCGCGCCGCGCGCTGGAAATCTATGGCGAGCTTCAACAGGCCTTCGAACTCAAGGGCGGCTACACCGTCGAGGCGCGGATCAAGCATGTGCTAGGCGGCTTGGGACTGGCCGAGCCGGCCTGGCATCAGCCGCTGCGCGCGCTGAGCGGCGGCCAGCGGGTGCGGGCCAACCTGGCCCGCCTGCTGCTCCTGTCTCCCGACCTGCTGTTGCTGGATGAGCCGACCAACCATTTGGACCAAGCCGGCGTCGAATGGTTGGAAGGTTTCCTCCAGAAATGGGCGGGCACGCTGATCGTCGTCTCGCACGACCGCTACTTCCTCGATGAGGTATGCGACCGCATCTGGGAGATGACCCGACAGGCCGATGGGCGCGCGCGGCTATCCTTTTACCGCGGCGGATACACCGAGTACGTCCAGCAGCGCGCTGAGCGCCAGGCGCGGGCGTTGGCCGAATACGAAGCCCAGCAGGCGTCCATCGCCAAGCAGGAGGAATACATCCGTCGCAACCTCGCCGGCCAGAACGCCGCCCAAGCCAGGGGCCGCCTGCGCCGGCTGAACCGGCTGGAGCGCCTGGAGAAGCCGGCCCAGCAACGCGCGCTCGCGCTGCGCCTGCGCAGCAGCGACCGCAGCAGCGACCGCGTGCTGGCGGCGCGCGACCTGGCGATCGGCTACCGGGTGGATGGGGCGGCCCGCGTGTTGTTCCGCGTTCCCGACTTGCTGCTCTTGCGCGGCGAGCGCGTGGCGCTGATCGGCCCAAACGGGAGCGGCAAAACCACCTTTCTAAAGACCGTCATCGGTGAGTTACAGCCGTTGGCCGGCGATCTGGCGTTAGGCGCAAGCGTGCGGCTGGGCTACTTCGCCCAAGCCGGCGAGGGGCTGAACCCCGAGCACACCCTGTTAGAAGCCTTGCTCTCGACCCGCCGTGACCTGACGCCCGGCGAGGCGCGGCGCGTGCTGGGCCAGTTTCTGTTCAGCGGCGACGACCACTTTAAGCAGGTGAAGATGCTCAGCGGCGGCGAACGCGGGCGGCTGGCCCTGGCCCGCCTGGCGCTACAGGGCGCGAATTTGTTGTTGCTCGACGAGCCGACAAATCATCTGGACATCCCGTCTCAGGAAGCGCTGACCGAGGCGCTCCAGCACTTCGACGGCACGCTGTTGCTCGTCTCGCACGACCGTTATCTGATCGCGGCGCTGGCCACGCAGTTGTGGATCATCGAGCCGGCTGGCGGAGGCGAGGGGCGTTTCGTGGTCTTCAAGGGCAGCTACGACGAATGGCGGGAGGCGCGCGAGGCCGCCGGCGAGGCGAATGCCCCCGCGGTGGAGCCGGCTAGGCCGTCGGCGCGCCCTGCGTCCCCGCCCCCGCCCTCGAAGAACGCACAGCAACGCCGGCAAGCGGCGCTGGCAGCGGTCGAGCAGCGCATCCAAGCGCTGGAGGCGCAGTTGGCCGCGCTCAACGAGCAGATGGCGCAGGCCGGCGGCGACTACGCGCGCTTGCGCGCCTTGGGCCTCGAATATCAGGAAACCGAGCGTGCGCTGGCCGCGGCATGGGCGGAGTTTGAACGACTATCTGAGTGACCAGCGAGGGAGTGCAGTAGGCTGCTGGCCGACGAGAGCGAATCTTAGGGGTGGGCGAAGTGCAGGTCTTTGCCTAACTAGAAACCAAGAATGCATGTATGATCAATCCAAAACAGGAGGTTAAGTGGGTATCTGTCTCGCCTAGGCCGCCTCATAGTGGATATGCCTGCTGGTCATCCCGCCGCGACATAGCAATCAAGAGATGCGACGTCAAATGCAATGCCTTCAGGAGGGTGCACATGACGCTTGATGAGGAAATCTACCAAAGCATACAGAAACTGCCTCGACCACAACAAGAAAAACTGCTTGAACTCGCTAAACAGTTGTTGCAAGAACAATCAAGGCAAGAAGAGCTTGAACGAAAAGCATGGAATGTGCTTTCGCTATATGCGTTGGCGCATAGTGCAGAGGATGAGCCAGAGCTATACAGTGAAGCTGACATAAAAGTGCATTTTCATGATAGCCAAGAACAGAAAGGCCAAGGTATGTCTATGTAGCTTAAAAAATATGTTGGTGACTGCAAATGAATAAAAAGAAGTCGGGTCAAATCGCTCTTGCGTTCTTTCCGGCGACCTCTATGCAGCAAGTCAAGCTGCGCCCTGTGCTCTTATTGCGTCAGCTTCCATACGGTTTTGATGATTGGTTAATTTGTATGGTTTCGTCTAAGACGCAAAATTACATTAAAGGCTTAGACGATCTGATAAATCAAGGAGATAATGATTTCTTGCAAAGTGGTTTAAAGGTAGCAAGTGTGATTCGGGCGGCGCGCCTGGCCGTTGTATCCGGTGACATCTTGCTAGGTGCTATCGGCCAAATCTCAGCACAGCGGCTCAGTCGCATTAGACAGAACATAGCAACATGGCTGTCGGGCTAAGATCGCGCACGAGCAAAAATCCGAGGGCAGAGCGCGCTCTGCCCTCGACGTTGACGGTTACTCTATCTCGTAGGTCACCTGCACCTGGATGGTGATCTCCTGGCTGCCCGGCGCGAGGGAGACCCCCTTGGCTGCGTTGCCCTCGGCGGCGAAGGCCATCATCGGCATGGGCGGCCCGCCCATGCTGAACTCGGAGATGGTGAGGGCGCGCCCCAGCTTCGCGCCGGCTGCGCTGACCAGCGATTCGGCTTTGGCCCTGGCATCGTCCATCGCCGCCTTGCGCGCGCTGGCTTCCACCTGCTTCATGTCCTCCACCTCGAAGTTCAGCCCCTGGACCACGTTCGCGCCGGCGTTGATCGCCGCGTCGAGCACTGCGCCGCTCTCCTCCACCTTCCTCACCGTGACGCGCACGATGTTGCTCACGCGATAGCTGCTGATCGGCCCAGGGCCGCTCTGGCTATACGCGCGCTCCGGAAAGACGCTGAAATCCACGGTGCGAATGTCTCTCTTGGCCACGCCGGCCTTCTCCAGGGCGGCCATGACCGCCGCCATCTTGCGGTTCACTTCGCTCAGCGCGGGGGTCAGCTTGGGGTTGACGGATTCTACGCCCAGCGTGATGCGCACGACGTTGGGGACGGCGCTGGCCTGGCCATAGCCCGTGACGGTGACCGTGCGGCGGAAGGATTCGTTGTTCTGCGCCGTTGTGCGCGCGTAAGTCAGCGATGGGGCAAGCGCAGATACGGCAAGCGCACCGGCGACCAGTGGGAAGAATAGGTGCTTGTTCATCTTACGATTAACCTCCTTATGGCGTGCTGCTCTTTAGACGCTGCACCCCAGCAGATCGTTCCTCGGTCTCAAATGCTGATGAAGCGCGCCTGTCGTTTGACCCAGCCGGCCAGCCGGTCGCAGATCGCCGCCACGACCTCATCCGGCACGCCGTTGGGGGTGGTGGACTTCAGCCGATAGTCGCATGGTTCGTTGACGTAGTCGCAGACCTGCCAAATGTTGCGCTGATCCAGGGCGATCTCGGTGGAGAACAGGTTCAGTCCGCACAGGCCGGCGATCTGTTGGGTCATGCTGCGCAGGATGCCGAGCTGAAAGCGTGCCTCGTCCTGCGGCGTCACCGGCTCGTGAACGTGGGTGCGGTCATCGGCCCAGCAGGGGAAGGTGCTGCCGCAGGCGTAGAACACGCGGAACCACGCGCGCCGCCCACCCAGCAGCTTCGGCTCGATCCAGGCCTGTAGGATGGTCTGATCGCTTGGCCACTCCTTGCGCTGCCGGAGCACGTCCTCCCAGCGCGTGGACGGCTGTAATACGCCGCTGCCGCCGCTGTGTAACCCCTTCACCGAGAACTTCCCGCCCAGCGGGGTCAAGTCCACCGGCGGCAGGCTCGGTTGCTCTTCGTAAGAAGGAATGATGATCAGATAGGGCACGTATAGCCCATGCTGGATCAGCGAGGCGTGCATGTTCAGCTTGTTCCAGGCGTGGCGCACGCGCGCGTAATCGTTGACCATCAGGGGGATGTTGCGCTGCATGGCCGGCACGTGGCGCTCATATTCCCCGCCCCAATCCCATATTCGATCCAGCCCTATCTTGGCCCGCAGCTCGCCGCGGTCCAGCCGCTCGGTAAGCTCAGCCAGGTCGTCCGGACCGCAAATAGTCGTCGTTACGCCGCGGGCGCGACAGGCGTCCTCCAAAAGGCTGATGAAATCGGCGTCATATTCCCAGGCCCATAGCACCAGCAGATCGGCAGGTGGGTGGGGATGGGAGGCAGTCATGAGGCGCTGGGAATATCACAGGATGATCAGCTCGCGCGTGAGGGTGGTGAGGGTCTCGCTGCCATCGGCGGTGACCAGCACGTCGTCCTCGATGCGCACGCCGCCTTTGCCGGCCAGATAGATGCCCGGCTCAACGGTAAAGGTCATGCCGGGCTGTAATATGGTGGCCTCGCCGCGAACCATGTAGGGTGGTTCATGGCCCTCCAGGCCGAGGCCGTGGCCGGTGCGGTGGGTAAAAGAAGGACCGTAGCCGGCAGACTCGATCACCGCTCGCGCGGCGCGGTCCACAGCTTCGCCGGTCGCCCCAGGGCGCGCCGCGGCTCGACCGGCGGCGTTGGCCGCCTTCACGACCTCATATACGGCGCGCATCTCGGCGTCCGGCTCGCCGATGGCGATTGTGCGGGTGATGTCGCTGCCGTAGCCATCCACCACCGCGCCGAAGTCAATCACCACCAGGTCGCCGCGTTGCAAGGGACGGTCGCCAGCATGGGCGTGGGGATTAGCCGCGTTCGGACCGGCCTGGACCAGCGGCTCGAAGAGCAGCGACTGCGCGCCGGCGCTCAGCAGATGGCTCATCAGCACCCCGGCGACCTCGCGTTCGGTCATACCGGCCCGGACGTGCCCCAGCGTCCGCGTGAACGCCGATTCGGCCAGCGCGATCGCTTGACGAATCTTCGCCACCTCTGTCGCGTCCTTGACCATGCGCAGCGGCGCGATCAGCTCGGTGGCGAACACGTGCTTAAGCTGGCGGACGGACTGGCTGAGCAGCGTCCATTCCATCATCCGCATGCCCAGCGGCTCGACCGCGATCGTCTTGCCGTGGAGGTCGCAGGCATTTGCGGCAGCCTCGAAGGCCGCCTGATAGGGGGTGCCGTCGGCATAGCTATAGGTGCGCCAGGCCAATTCGGCGCTTGCCTTGCCCACCTCGAAGGCCGGCGCGATTAGAATGGGCGGCGCGTCGTTGGCCGGCAGGAGCGCGACGATGGGACGCTCGCTCAAGTGCATGCGCAGGCCGGTGAAATAAACGAGGTTTGGTCCCGGCACCAGGGCGAGGAAGTCCACATTTGCAGCGGTGAGCTGTTGCTTCAGCCGGCGTAGGCGTTCGGCGAACATCATGGTCATGCTATTTTAAGGTGTGCAGTGGTGTATGTCTTATCTGGGTGCGTTCGCCGACCGGGCCAACCGCTTCAGTTAGGCTGGAATAGCGCAAACGTATAATGACCACGTAACGCCAGTGGACGCTGCTGAGAGGGAAGATAGGCGTTAAAGTAAGCATCCAGCGTTGATGAGCACGAAAGATATTCGCTGGATCCAGCATTCTAAGCACTTTCTCAAGGCCTTTGGGCAGTTGAAGGAAGCAGTGGAATTGTCCAGGCAGCGTCCGCTCTCCAGGCTCGAGCAACAGGTGTTCGACGAATGCATAGGGCTTTGGTTGGGCAGGCGCTGAGATACTTCGCTGCCGCTCAGCATGACAGCAAGGTGAAGTGTTCACTGGCTTCGCAGTGTTTTAGTCGGCTAGACGTTGCGTGAGCGCCCGGCGTGACAGACCAGCATAGCGAGCGCGTGGCTCACGCCTCCACCAGGAAGGCACTCTCACGTAGCCGCTCGCGCTTATACTGACCGTGACATGCCACAGAACCTCTGGAACGACGAAGATGCGCGCGGACTGAGCGCGCTGGAGATCCTCGCCTATCGCTCCCGGCTGCTGGCCGCCGACCGCAGCGTGGTGAACATCTTCGGCGGCAACACCTCGGCGAAGGCCGTGGAGACCGACCATCTGGGCCGGCCCGTGAACGTGCTCTGGGTGAAGGGCAGCGGGGCCGACATGGCGACGTGCGCCACGAAAGACTTCGCCGGCTTAAAGCTGGACGAAGTGCTGCCGCTGATCGCGCGCGAGGCGATGAGCGACGAAGAGATGGTGGCCTACCTGACCCGCTGCCAGTTCGAGCCAAACCGCCCGCGCCAGTCCATCGAGACCCTGCTACATGCCTTCACGCCCCACCCTCACGTTGACCACACCCACCCCGACGCGATCATCGCGCTGGCTTGCGCGGCGCGGGGCGAGGCAGCCGCGCGCGAGGTGTTCGGTGACGCGATGGTGTGGGCGACTTACCTGCGCCCGGGCTTTGCCCTCAGCAAGCACATCGCGCTGCTGCTGCGCCAGCATCCCCAGGCAAGCTGCGTGATCATGGGCAAGCACGGGCTGATCACCTGGGGCGAAGACGCCAAGCAGTGTTACTTGAGCACGCTCGCCCACATCCAGCGGGCCGAGGACGCACTGCGCGAAGCAGAACGGCGCATCTTCGCGCTCACCCACCAGGTCAACCAAGCGCCGGAGCAGCTCACTTTCAGCCTGGCCGATCAAACGCGCAAGGCAATCGCCGCGGCGGTGATGCCGACCCTGCGCGGCGCGGTGAGCGCGCAGCGCAGGTCAATCGTCCTATTCGACGACAGCGAGGACGTGTTGCGCTTTCTGGCCCGGCCCGATGCCGAGGCCCTCTCCCAAGTCGGCGCGGCCTGTCCCGACCACCTGGTTCACACCAAGCGCCTGCCGTTGTTCGTGCCTTGGGATGGGGGCGACGTTGAGGCGCTGAAGCGCGCGTTGGCGGAGGGCGTGGCGCGCTACACCGCGCAATACACGGACTATTTCACGCGCCTGAACCGCGACCCGAACGTGAAGATGGCCGATCCCGCGCCGCGCGTCGTGCTGGTGCCGGGCTTGGGGATGTTCACCATCGGGCGCGATGCAGCCCAGGCCGACGTCTCGCGCCAGCTCTATCACCGCGCCATCGCCGTGATGACGCTGTGCAGCCGGATTGACCGGTTCACCTCGCTGGACGAGCAGGAGACGTTCGACGTGGAGTACTGGCCGCTGGAGCTGTATAAGCTCACGCTGCGCCCGCCGGACCACGAGCTGGCCGGCCGCGTGGCGTTCATCACCGGCGCGGCCAGCGGCATCGGGCGCGCGATCGCCCACC
>Ga0209750_1000362_pt1 | contig 24110 bp, 20 predicted proteins | sample YNPBryulayer2012_FD_185813 | JGI IMG/M metagenome (GOLD analysis project Ga0209750, IMG submission 185813) | Anoxygenic and chlorotrophic microbial mat microbial communities from Yellowstone National Park, USA - YNP Bryant MS upper layer 2012... ...
CAAGGAAGGCAAGCATGGCAGCACCAATCCGACGATCCAGACTTTCGAGGTCATCGACGAGTCTGGCAAGACCGTCTTCAAGGGCAAGGCAGTTCTGGCGAAACAGGCAGGTGAGCAGGAACAGGTGTGTATTCAAGAAGCGGGCGACTACTCGAAGGCGACTGTCTACCATTTGGACTTCAGCTCGCTTCGTAAGCCGGGCAGGTATCGCATACTGGTGCCGGGCATCGGAACCAGCTACCCCTTCCGCATCGCAGACGACGTATGGCAGCAGCCTTTCAAGGCGGCCATGAAAGGCGTCCTGAACCAGCGTCAGGGAATGGACCTAGGACCGCCCTTTACCGAATACCGTCGCAGGCGACCGTTCCACCCGAAAGACGGCGTGCAGTTTTACCAGATGACTATTTCCGTTCAAATGGGACAGGAAGATGATGATGGGCGAGGCAGAAACCTGCAGGAGCTGGCCCGGTCCGGGCAGCTGAAACGTGTGGACGGAGTGTGGGGCGGTTATCAAGATGCAGGAGACTGGGACACATTGGGACACCATCTGAGCGCGACTTACGACCTGCTGGGGCTATACCTGTGGAATCCAGCGGCTTTTTCGCGGATGACGCTTTCGCTGCCGCCCGCCGAGCGAAACAACCGCCTGCCTGACATTCTGGACGAGGCACTGTGGCAGATGGACTGCTGGCGGCGACTGCAACAGCCCGATGGCGGCGTGCGCGGGGGGTACGGCTACGGCTGGTGGGTACCGACGGAACGAGGCATCACCAGCTGGATGCTGAAGAGCGCAGGCGTCTACGTGGCAGACCATGTAACCACTATGCACTTTGCCGCAGCTGCCGCGCGGGCAGCGAGGGTGCTGCGGGCTTTCGACAGGCGACGCGCGGACGAATACCTGGAAGCTGCCAAACGCGCTTGGCAATGGGCAGAGCAACACTCAAACGATAACAACCGCCTGTACGTTCAACTAAAGCAAATGGAAGGGTGGCCGCCCTTCTTACAGGACCTCGCCAACAAGCGAGCGATGGCAGCGGTAGAACTGCTTGCCGCCACGCGTGACCCCGTCTATGACGCTGCATTCAAACAAAGCACCACCCTTACGAAGGACGAGCTATACCTAGACCCCGAGCAGATGGATGCCGCGTTCGCCTACGCACGCCTGCCCAAGGACCTCGGCGATGCTGGTCTCAAACAGCGGGCGGTGCAGCGTATCAGCCGCTACGCCGACCACGCCATAGATTTTGCCCGTAAGAACGCCTATGATGTCATTGTGGGTTCCCGCACGGACTATCCGTTGATGGCTCCGCTCCGTTACTTCAGCACTCCAGCAGTGGGTGGGTTCGCCTTCATTTACTCTTACGAGCTCACGAAAAACCAAAAGTATCTTGTCGCCGCCGTGCAGGCGAGTAATTTCTGTCTGGGCGCGAACCCGGACAACCTGTCGTACTGCACCGGCGTCGGACACCGTTACCAGCAGTTCAACTTCATTGTGGATGCCCAGATTACCGGACAGATGCCGGGCGTTATCATCGGACATATCCCCTACGGACAGGGCAACGAGGGTAACGAAATGAGCAGGGCAACGAACCACTGGGTGCAGCAGTGGCTCCTGCGATACGGACCCCGCAAAATGCTGCCAGACTGGTACGACTGGCCCGTTTACGAGCAGTACATCGATTTCGGTCGCTACCCGATGCACAACGAAAACACGTTCAACCAGACAACGGTGAAGGCAGCTTGCTACTGGTTCTGGCTGCACACCCGTCCGAAAACGGCTCCGTAGACCCGCATGACCGATTGGAGAGAGGCTGTCGTGAAGCGCACGAGACGGCACGGGGTGCTTCCAGCGGTCAACGGCAGACCGCTGGCAACCTTCTGTGGCAGCTATGTGATGGGAGCCGCCGCAGGCGTGACTTTCTCTCCGCTTGCCGTCGTCAACGCCTGTCTGCTTGCAAGCGGCGTTCTGTGGCTGCTATGGCGACGGCGGAGCCTGCCCGCAACAACCACCCTTCTGATACTGTGCGCGATGTGGTTGGGCAGCGCGCAGGGCATCCGGCACGCAGTGCAGGACGCCATCCTGTGGAAGACTCTCCCGCAGGGTGAGGCGGTCACTGTGTTGGGCGAGGTGGTTAGCGAACCCGTCAAACGGCGAAATGTCTGGCGGTTCGTTTTTCGCGCCCGAAGCGTACAGGCAGCCCAAAGACTGTTCCACACGCCAACCTGCCTGTGGGTGGAAGTGCCGGAAGAGCGTCTGGACAATCCACACGCCGGCGAGAGATTACAGCTCGAGGGCAGGATACGCCTTCCCTCAGCCACCGGCGCGTCGGGGGCTTCGTTCGTGGACTACCTGCGTCGGCGAGGGGTCGTACGCACGCTCCGCCCATATCGCGTAGCAAAGCTGGACGACTCCGGTTGGCGTGTGTTCTTCTCACGCCTGCGTCGGCGATTAATTCAGAACCTGCGTTACCACCTGCCCTCCCGCGAAGGGCACATCGCCGCCGCCATCGCACTGAACGACCGCATGGGGCTGGATAACGCCATTCGCGAGAGCTTCCGCCGCACAGGCACTGTTCACATTCTGTCCCCCTCAGGAACACACGTTTCGATGCTGGCGGTAGCGGTCTGGGCAGTGTGCAGATTACTTCGGCTGTCCCGTCGGGTATCCGCGCTCGCCGTGATTGCAGTCATCTGGTTGTTTGTGGGTGTGGCGGCGGGGGGAGAACCCTCTTTCCGCGCCGCGGTGATGGGCACACTTGTGGCGGGGGCAGTGGCTCTGCAGCGTGAGATAGACCTGCCCACGTCGCTGGCACTGGCGGGTTTCCTCATCGTGCTCGCTGATACCGGCGCGTTGCTGGACCCTGGCTTTCAGTTCTCGTTTATCCTTGTCGCCGCGATTGTCGCTGCCTCGGGCTGGTTGAACGCCGTCGCCTTCGGAGTAACGGGTGGCAGACTAAAGCCTGCAGGTGGTCTTCTCGCCGCGCTGGGATTCAGCCTGGTATGCACAGTGGCTTCCGCGCCGCTGACCGCGTTATACTATGGTCAAATGTCTTTGGTTGCGCCCATCGCAAACCTTGTGACCGCGCTGCCGGTGCAGGTGCTGACGGCGATGGGGCTGGCTATTGCCTGCCTGCCGTGGGCACCCAACTGGCTGACTGCGCCCGTTGCGCTGAGCGCATGGATGGTGGATAAAGCGGTTCGGTGGCTGGCTCTGCCCGCGTGGGCAAGTGTCCCGGTTTGTCCCCCACCGCGCTGGGCTATCGCCGGGTTCTACGCCCTGTTTTTCACCGCACTGCTGGCATCGAGTGCGCGCGCCTCGCGACGCAGGAGGGAACTGGCACTATGATGCGGCGATGTCGAAAAGGGAAGCGTAGATGGGCTTTCGGGTGCATTGTGCTGCATCTCTTCATCGCCCTGCTGGTCGTACCCGAAAGCCGCTCTGCTCTTGCTCAAACAGAGGAACCGCCGCCTGCGCCCGCTCAAAACGCCTCCCGCAAGACCGAGCGCATTGACATCGACCGCTTCGGCAGCCTGTTTCTGGATGCGCAGAACAACCTGCAGGCTACCGACATCCTCGCCCGCTGGCGCGAATACACCATTCAGGCGCAGGGGGTAGAGGGCAATCTAGACAGAGGCGAATACCTGTTCAAAGGGAGCGTCCTGCTGGAAGGGGGCGGCGTCGACGCGAGAGGCGAGATGTTGCGCCTCAACGTCCGACGGCGGCGCTGGCAGCTGGAGGGCGCGGGCGCAGACCTGCTGCCCGAGTTCTTGAAGTATCAGCTGCAGGGGGCAGTGCGCCTCTCTGGTCAAAAGCTGGAGGGCGAGCAGGAGGAAGCACACCTGCACCAGGGAGAGATGACCACCTGCCTGCTGGAGCATCCGCACTATCACTTCTCGGCTGGTCGGGTGGACGTGGTGGTGGACAAGCGGCTGGTGGCGCGCGACGTGAGCTTGAGCGCACTCGGAAGGCGGCTGTTTACCATTCCCACCTTGGTGGTTCCCTTAGACCGCCGTCTGTCTCGCGGCACGCTGCCGCAAGTAGGGCAATCGGTGGAGGAGGGCTATTACATTAAAACCGCACTGGGCTACCTCCTGGGCGATAACGCTGGAACCGCCCGCATCGACCTGATGCAGAAAAAGGGCGTCGGACTGGGATTCGATCAGCAATATCTACTCGGTGGCGCGGCAGGACTGCTCTCACTGTATTATCTGAACGACCGCAGCCGCGGCACCCGCTCGGTCACGGCGCAGCTGCGTCATGAACAGAAGTTGCTCGGCTTTGACGCACGGCTTACCGGCGACCTGCGCTCGGGCAGTTATCTGTATTACTCCGACACACGCGCCTCCAGCTGGCAGCTAAGCCTGAGCCGGGCATGGTCGGGGGGCAACCTGTCTCTTTTATCGCGTCTCAGCCAGCAGAGCAGCGCAGGCTATTTTTCGGACTCAACGGTGAACAGCCTCCGCTGGAACCAGCGCTGGGGCACTCGCGCCTCTCTCACCCTTTCCACCGACCTGTCGCGCTTTCGTTCGCTATCGGGTGGGGAGGTGCGTTCCCAACAGGAGCAACTGGCCACCCAGGCGATGCTGAGCGGCGATGCGGGGAAGTTCGACTGGAACCTGAGTTTCAACCGCGTGGTGCCCGTCGGCGGGCAGACGGGCGGGTTCTATTTTGGAGGGCTGGAAAAGACTCCCGAACTCGTCCTCTCCACCACCGACCGCCGACTGTTCGGCAGAGATTTGGGGTTGCAGATGCAGCTGGGGCTGGGCAGCTTCCGCGAGCTGCCGCAGGGGCAACCCATCCAGCGGTTACTCTTCGAAACACGCTGGAGTCCCTCTCTGCCCGTGGGGGACAGTACCTCGCTGACCTATTCCGGGCTGTTTCGGCAGGTGTTCACCAGCGACGGAACCGCGCAGTACATCCTGCAAGGCAACGCCAGCTGGCAGGTGCGCTACGGGCAGAACAGCCGCTGGTACATGGACTATCGTTACCTGCGCCCCTACGGCTTCACCCCGTTGCGCACGGAGTACACGGGCACTACCAATTTCGCCTCTGCCGGTCTGGAATGGAACGCCGGTCGCGCCTTTTCCCTGCGGGCGTATGCGGGGTATGACCTTTTCGCCAGGCAGCGAGGGAGCCGCCCCTGGCAGCCGCTGAACCTTGGAATACAATGGCAGCCGAATCCCGTCTGGACTCTGAACGTGCAATCCACTCTCAACCTGAACGAAGGGCAGTGGAACTACCTGCGCGCCTACCTCCGCGCACGCAGTCAGGCGTTCTCGATGAATCTGAACAGCGTCTATGACCCCATCCGCCGTCAGTGGGCGAACGCCAGCCTGTGGCTGGATACGCAGGTCTTCAGAACTCCCCTGCGGGTGCAGACCTACCTTACGTACAACGGCTACGTCAAGCGGTTTGAAGGCAGGCAGCTGCTGCTGACGTGGGATTTGCACTGCTGGGAGCTGAGCGTGGGGTATATCGACAACCCGCTGGGCTTCCGCGCCGACCGCGAGGTGGTGTTCCGCCTGCGGATTAAGGCGTTCCCGGAGGCGCAACGCTTCGGCGTCGGGCAGTTTGGGCAGCTGCTGGAGACTGGAGGAGGCTGGACGTATTGATTGGAGGAGGTGAATCTTAGTGGTTCATGAATTGCCCCCACAATACCTGAACAACGTTTATTTGGGCGATGTGATGGACCTGCTCAGGTCACTTCCCGACCAGTGCGTCGATATGGTGTACGGCGATCCGGACTACAATGTGGGCGTCAAATACGGGGATAAATCCTATACGCGCAGCTTTGAGGAGTATATTGAATGGTACATCGAGCTGGCTCGGGAGTCACTTCGGGTGCTGAAAGACGATGGCAACATGTTCCTGATGAACTATCCGAGGCAGAACGCCTATCTGCGAGTGAAGTTTCTGGACGAAGCCTGCTACGCGGTTCACGATTACGTCTGGATATACAACACGAATGTGGGACACAGCCCACGCCGTTTCACCACTGCCCACCGAAGCATCCTGCACTGTCGGAAGAGTGAGCATAACCGCTTCTATAAGGACCAGGTTGCACAACCCTACCAGAACCCGACGGACAAGCGCATTAAACAGAACCTCGCCAACGGCTCGAAGGGCAGAATGCCCTACAGCTGGTTTTATTTCGACCTGGTGAAGAACGTCAGCCGCGAGAAAACAATCCACGCCTGCCAGATTCCGCAGAAGATGGCGGAGATGCTGATACTCAGCTGCACACAGCCTGGAGACATCGTGTTGGTGCTGTTTGGCGGCAGCGGCTCCGAACTGGAGGTATGTCAGAAGCTGCAGAGAAACTTCGTCTCCGCCGAGATCGACCCGACATACCACGAGATGATACTGCGCCGCTTGCAGCTGGGGTGTATCGAGGAAAGGTATCGGCTGATGCCCCGTATGGAAGAAGAGGCGCAGCTGGCGCTGCCCGTCGAAGCATGAAATGGGGAGCAACCCGATTGGGTTGCTCCCGGCACTGCAGGTCAGTTATCCTATCGTCCTGCGTTGTACATGTTCAGCGCCTGCTCCAGCCGCGCGTTGACCGCGTCCCAGTCAATCGTCTGCAGGAAGGCGTCGATGTATTTGGCACGCGCGGTCTGGAAGTCATAGTAGTAGGCGTGCTCATAAGTATCCAGCGCGAGAATGGGCGTGGCGTTCCAGATAGGGAACGTGTTCTGTGCATCGCCGATGTAGTTGAAAAGGCTTCCATCGTCATGGTCCAGCGCGAGCCACACCCAGCCGCGCGCGGCGATGCCGGTTGCCTTCAGGTCCTGCGCCCATGCCTCATACGAGCCGAAGTACTTGTTAATCCACTCCGCCACAGGTCCAGTGGGCGCGCCGCCCTTGCCGCCCAGAATGTCGAAGTACAGCTCGTGGTTCTTCACCCCACCCAGCGCAAAGGTATACTCTACCTTCAGCACACGGATGTCGGAGTAAGTCTGGTTTGCCTTCGCCGGGTCCTTGTCCAGGGCAGCCAGCTTCTCGCGGATTTCGTTCGCCTTATTCACATAGCCCTGATACAACTTGTAGTGTTCGTCATGCGTTTTGCGGGAAATGCCCACGCTCTCGGTGTTGTACACTTTCTCGGGTAGCGGCTTCGCTACGATTTTGACGATCTCCATCTCTCCTGTCCTCCTGTCGGGTCTCGAAACGTTTTCCATTTGCTGCGCTAAGCCTCCGATGACGCGCGAACCGCTCATCACCATGGCTATACCCAGCGCAGAGGCTTTGAGGAAGCGTCTGCGCCCCTCATCGTGCTCGTGTGTGAACCGTGCGATGGCGAACACCTCCTGTGTGCATGGTGGTCTGAGTGTACCCCACCGAAAACAACATTTTCAATAGCCAAATGCGTGCAGACGCGGTTTTCCCGTGAAATATTTCACATGGAAGGCACAAAGGAGGTGTCCGGAGGATAGCGCTGCCTGTGGTTACAGGTTGTTCTGCGGCTCTTTTACTGAGTTGTTTTCTGAAAATCCGAAGCGTGCATCACGTATACCAGCAGGGTACGATGACTGCCATCAGCCCAGTCTTCCTCTACCTCCCCGCGTAGGCGGAAGCCCAGCCTCTCGGGGATAGCGCGACTGCGAACATTATCCGGCTCCACGCGGATGCGCACCGTTGGCACCTGCCAGTGCTCAAAGGCATACTGAGTTAACGCTCTGGCGGCACGGGTGACTAACCCCTGCCCTTCTGCCGACTCGTCGATCCAGTAACCGATTTCCGCCTCCGGCTCTGCGCTGGCGGTGCGAAACAGCCCGATTGTGCCCACCAGGGTGCCGCCCCACCATATACCCATCTGCAGACTGCGCCCGGACCGAAAATTGCGAAGCGATTCCCGGATGAAGCCGCACGTGTCCTCTTCGCTGTTCACAAAGTCCACCCAGGTCATCCACCGACGCAGCCGTTCCCTGTTTCGCACGGTAAGTGCGTACAGCGCGGGTGCATCCTGCATGGTAAGCTGACGAAGCTCCGCGCCTTCGCCCAGAGAAAGTATGACCTGTTTGCGCCCCATCCATCGGCGCCAGAAAGCAGTCATCTCTTTTACGCCTTCCCTGCCTCCAGCAAGCGAATTATCTCCGCGTTCAGCATCCAGTAAACCAGCGTGTTCGCGAAACCGCTGAGAAGACCGGCTCAAACCCGACAAATGCATTCACACCCTACCCTTTTGTATCACGAAGCGGGGATTCCTTCAGCCCAGCAGGAGAACATAGGTGGAGGGGTCGAAACCAATTATACAACTCACTATACGCTTAGCGCGAACGCCATTTGCGCCTGTTGGGGTGCGCACCGATGAAACAGGGAATAGACCAGAAACTCTCCGAAAAGATAGGCTCCTCCCCCGCCGAGGTGGGGCTGGCAATCCGGGGCGTGGACTTTGATTGGCAGGTAGATATTCACAGCGACCTTGTATTTCGCTCCGCCAGTGTCATCAAGGTTCCCCTGCTTGCCGCGCTCTTCTGGTTGAGGGAACGAGGCGAGGTCGATTGGCAGGAGACGATGCCTCTGCGCGACTGCGACCGTACGCCCGGCTCCGGCATCCTGCGCGAACTGCACACCGGATTGGAGCTGACTCTGCACGACCTTGTTGTGCTGATGATTGTGCTGAGCGATAATACCGCCACCAATATGCTCATTGACCGCGTGGGCGTGGAGAAGGTGCAGGAGTTTCTGCGATTGGTGGGGTTCCGCCACACCACCCTGCAACGCAAGATGTACAATTTCGCCGCCGCCGAGCAGGGAAAAGAAAACCTCTGCTGCGCCGCCGAGATTGCCGACCTGCTGAAGTGGATAGCACAGGGCGAAGTACGCGCTGTGGACGGTAGCCGCCTACTCTCCTCCTCGGGGTGCGAGCGAATGCTAAACATCATGCGTGAGCAGTTCTACCGCGAGCAGATACCTTACCTGCTGCCCGACGAAGCGAAAGTGGCAAACAAGACGGGAGAAATCAGCGGACACTACCACGACTCGGCGGTTATCTGGATGCCCGCAGGATGCTTTACGCTCGTGGTGCTTACCCGCGGCTTCGAGAACCGCCGCACTGCCGCGCAGTTCATCGCGGAAACTGCACTGATGGTCTACGAAGCCGCACGGCGCCGCCTCGGTCAGGAGGATGCCAAAGCGTGATGGGGCATGTTTGCATCGCCAGTATAGCGAAGGGATAAAGCGTGGAAGACCATCGCAAGGAGGTAAATAGCCATGCGACGCTCAGGGTTGTGGCTCTGGATAACGGTGTGGGTATGTACTGCTGCAGTTGCTCAACCTCACAACTCCCTCTCCCCACGTGAACAACGCTTCGGGTGGAAGCTCCTGTTCAATGGGAATGACCTCTGGGGCTGGACGGTCGCCAGCTCTCCAGAAGCCTGGCGGGTGGAGGATGGAACAATTTATTGCACCGGCAAAGGTAGAGGCTTTCTATATTCCAACGAACAGTACAAGAACTTTGTACTGCGCCTCGACTTCAAGATGTCGCCCAATGCCAACAGCGGTGTCTTTGTGCGCATCTGGGACCGCAACGACCCGGTGAACACGGGCATGGAAATCCAGATTCTGGACAGCTACGGCAGACCGAACCCTGGCAAGCACGATTGCGGCGCGCTGTACGACATCGTAGCCCCTCTGAAAAATGCGGCTCGCCCTGCTGGTGAGTGGAACAGCTTAAGCATCTGCTGCCGCGATAGCCACCTGATGGCGTTCATGAACGGAGAGAAAATCGTGGACGTGAACCTCAGCCAGTGGACAGAAGCGGGCAAAAACCCCGACGGAACACCCAATAAGTTCAAATACGCCTACAGGGAGATGGTGAAACCCGGATACATTGGACTGCAGAATCACGGGCATCAGGTCTGGTTCCGCAACGTGAAGGTCAGACCGTTATACTGAGCTCCATTTTTTGAGGGCGACGCTTCTGCTGAGCCGTAAATCCCTTCCCCACGAAGGGAGGGGAGGGCTCGGCTCCCCAGCAAGTTCGCCGTCCCAAAAACTCAGTCTAAAGCTAAACCCTGCTGCGACATGCAGGTCATTCCTGCACGTTCTCGATTTCGGTATACCCATAGCTCTGGCCCCATCTCCAAAGGACAAAACAATTTTCGAGAAATTCGCGCGGTGGCTGGTCGAAAAACCTTGACATTGTTATATGACAGTGTTATAATAACGCTGTGAACACGATGCAGACGTTATGGAGAATTGAAGATCTGGTAGAGCGCGCCAACGAAGTGTTCCAGAAACACGGACTGGTCGCGCCCAACGGACGGGTGCGGGAGATGGTCAACCTGCGCCTCGTGCGGCTATACACTACACTGGGTTTAATCGATCGTCCCGTGCTGCGCGGGCGCACCGGCTTCTACGGGATACGACACTTGATGCAGCTGGTGGCTATCAAACGCCTGCAGAGCGAGGGATGGTCGCTAGCCGAGATTCAGAACCGGCTGCTGGCTCTGTCCGACGAGGAACTGGAGCAAATCGCCCAGCTACCGAAAGCCTCCCTCTCGGAAAGCGAGCGCACCGTCTCGGCGCCCAAACGTCCTCCTGCACGGGCGTTCTGGAAGCTAGCTGAGGCTCCCGCTCCGTCGGAGGCGGTGGTTACTACCCCTGCGCTACAAACTCCGCAGGTCAAGCAATGGAGCCACGTCACCCTTGCGCCAGGGGTGCATCTACTTGTCGAACAGGAGATCGAATCCGACCCTCAACTACTGCAAGAGCTGCAGCAGGCAGCTGAGCCACTGGTAAGGTTCTTGCGTTCACGGCACCTCGTGCGTCGCGAGATGCGTTCAAAGCCGGATAAAGGAGGTTAACATCATGAGTCACCACTCTTTGCCACTGCTGGAAGAAGAGATACTGGAACAGGAGGAACACGGGGGTTTCGGCACTCTGCGCACACCCAATGGCAACCTGCCTCTGAAGGCGGTCTCCGTGTATACGCGCATTGCCGGCGTTCTGGCGGAGACCACTCTCCAGCAGGTCTTCAAGAACACCCTGCAGCAGCCGCTGGAAGCCACCTATATCTTCCCCCTGCCTCCCAGCGCAGCCGTTACCTCCTTCACAATGCGTGTGGGAGAGCGGCTGGTGGAGGGAGTGCTGGAGGAGCGCCAACGAGCGCGTGAACAGTATGCAGAAGCCATCCAGCAGGGGTATCGCGCTGCGATTACTGAGCAAGAGCGACCCAACGTGTTTACCCTGCAGGTGGGCAACCTGATGCCCGGCGAAGAGGCACAAATCACCTTTCGTATGGCGATTCCCCTGCAGTTGGACATGGGCGAAGTCACCTACCGCTTTCCGCTAGTGGTTGCCCCTCGCTACATCCCCGGAATTCCCTTGGGCGAGGAGCCAGTGGGAGATGGTGTGATGCCGGACACCGATCAGGTGCCAGATGCTTCCCGTATCACCCCGCCAGTGCTGCTGCCGGGGTTTCCAAACCCGGTTCAGCTTTCGCTGGAGGTAGAGCTCGACGCCTGCGGGCTGCGCCTGCATGACATACGTGCCAGCCTGCACACCGTAGCCACCGAGCAACAGGGCGACAGGTGGCACGTGCGGCTGCAGCCGGGCGAACGGCTGAACCGCGATTTCATCCTGCGCTATCGCGTCCTCGACGAAGACTGGAACGCCGGTGCGTTGGCATCGCCGGATGCGGATACTGCGGAAGAGGGTACGCTCTTCTGTCTACTCACCGCTCCCAGGCAGGATACGCGAACACAAATGCCCCGCGACGTGGTTTTCGTGCTAGACCGTTCCGGTAGCATGAGCGGCTGGAAGATGGTTGCCGCGCGGCGGGTGGTGGGGCGCGTGCTGGATTCCCTCAGCGCATATGACCGATTCACTGTGGTCGCATTCGACAGCACGCGGGAAGTCTTCGCATCTCAGCTGCAGGTTGCCGACAATCGACACCGCTATCGCGCAATGGAATGGCTGGCAGGTATTCACGCGCGCGGGGGAACCGAGGTGTTGTCTGCTCTTCATCAAGCCGCGTCCATCCTGCAATCTGCCAACCCCAACGCGCTGAAAGCTATTTTTCTGGTGACCGACGGGCAGGTCGGCAACGAAGACGTGGTGCTTCGCCAGATGAAGCAGGCGGGGATTACGCTGTTCGTGGTGGGCGTCGATACTGCGCCAAATGACGCCTTGCTGAGCCGTCTGGCGCGAGAAACGGGAGGCGTGTGTGAGTTCATCGAGAGTGAATTGCGATTGGACGAGGTACTGCAACGACTGGTGGAACGACTGGGCAAACCCGTGCTGAACGAGGTGCAGGTAGCCATCCATTCCCCAAACGGCAAGGCGCAGCTGATACCGGATACCCTGCTGCCCAGCCACCATCGCGTCGTCTACTCTGGCGGCAGCCTGTTGTTGCTGGCGCGGTGTCGGCATGTGGAGGAGGCAGACTGGCTCACTATCAGTGCATCGCTGCCAGACGGCAAAACGTGGAGCCAAACCATCCCCTTGCGCGTACAGGCGCACCCTGCCCTGCGACCCATCTGGGCGCGGGACATGATTCAGGAGCTGGAGACGCGCTACGTTGCAGAACGGAACGCGGAACTGGAAGCAGATATCCTCTCGCTGTCACTCCGGCATGGCATACTCTCCCGTTTCACCGCCTACATTGCGGTCGACCGCTCGGAGGTCGTCAACGCTGGCGGCGAGGTGCGCCGCATCGTTCAGCCGGTGGACGTTCCCAGCGGGTGGGAGATGTTTGGTGCTGATATGGGATTGCATTGCGATTCGAGCGATGTCAGCCACCTTGTAGAACCCTCCCCTCTCTGGGACGTGGCCTACATGTGGCAAGCTCCCCATAGGTCAGGCAAAGCGCGACTCATGCACCTGGTAGACGTCGGTATCACACGGACGCCATTGAGAAAACCTGACCTGCGCCGCCGGATATCCGAAACTCTGCAACAGATGGAACAGCTAGACCGCTCCGACGACCACACGATACAGCGCTGGCTGTCACAACTGCTTATCCAGCTGATGGAGCTGCTAGCGGTTCTGCAACGAATCCCGACGGCTTCGGACATCGTTGCGAAGATCGAACTGTTGTGCAAGGACGTGGAGGACTACCTCCGGGCGTCACCCGATGTCCATCAACTGGACATGCTCCTGAAACAGTGCCGCGACGTGCTGACGGAGCTGTCCAAACACCCCGTGCTTGGCAGACGCACGCGGTGGTGGTAATTCCATCGCGTCCCCCTCTCCCAGAGGGGGACGCCCCCTGAGTCACCACGCTTACGAGCGTTTCACAGCCGCGAGGATGGTTTCCCACTGATGGACTACCGGCACATGCCTGAGCTTCTCACCGTCACCCTGCGGCTGAAGCGTGATGCCGTATCTGCGCTATGACCTCGTGTCCAGCGTAAAAGAGCGGGTAAAACACATCATTGCGTTGCTTCAATGCGCTTTCATCTCGGTCTGCGGTGTAGGTGCCCGAAAAGGTCAACACGTAAAAGCGTACGCGCGACGGGGACGGCAATGGAAACTGTCGTGTCAACTGCATCAAAGGGAAGTACGACTCTGCCATCGCAATCAAATGACTGCTGGCATTGGCGACTGGCTCATACGCGCCTGCGCCGATGACACCGCCTCCAGAACTGAAGTACAGACTGGTCGTGCCGTCAGCCAGGCATACCAGTGTGGTCACGTGCCCCGCGATTTGAAACTCCATCAACACCCCCCACACGTTGGGGTTGGCATCGCTCTGCCTTATGCCGATGACATCGGGGGTCAAACTCAGTATCATAGACCGTAGCTCTGTGTACATGTCGCGGCGATATTCCTCATTGTCGGTGGTTTGCCTTTGACTTGCTCTGCATCGGGTTGGGCTTCAGCAACAGGGATCTCCCTTACCCGATAGTGCTTTTTTCTCCCATGGCAAAGTTAGAAAGACCTCCAGCACATTATAACGCAATAAGCAGCAGATTTCAACGCCCACCACACCCACCGACCCAACCCAATATGGGTGTTTACAATTGCAAAGATAGTAAGCGCGTCTACGAGGTGTTCGGGAAACAAAGTCCGTTCGCGCCCGAAGAGGTACGGGGGCTCCTAAGTCACTACATCCTCTGGCATCTCGCCACGGGCGATGTGTTCCACATCGCGCACGACCTTCTCACCCATCAGGCGCAGCGACTCGCGCGTGTAGGCGGCGATATGGGGCACTATCAGCACGTTCGAATACTGCAGCAGGCGGTGGTTGCCGTCAATCGGCTCGCCTTCCACCACGTCCATGCCGATGGCTGCCACCTTCCCCGACTCGAGGGCGGCGTTCAGCGCGTCCTCGTCGATCAACTCGCCGCGCGCGGTGTTCACGAGGAACACCCCTTGCTTCATCAGCCCGAACTCGCGGTGCGACAGCATGTGGTAGTTGCCTTCGTTCAGCGAGGCGTTGAGGGAGATGATGTCGGAGCGCTGTAGCAACTCGTCCAGCCCTACCGGCTCCGCAGCGCGGGCAAGGATGGTATCAGGATGCAGGTAGGGGTCATAAGCAATCGTGTTCGCGCCGAAGCCGTAGCGCAAAATCTCCGCCACCCGGCTGCCGATGTTGCCGATGCCGATGATACCCACCGTCTTGCCCTGGATTTCCCAGCCCACAAAGCGGGCGCGTTCTGCCCAGCGGCCCTCGTAAACTGCGTGGCGCGCCTCGTGAGTCATGCGCAGGATGTCCAGTATCAGGGTCACTGCCAGCTCCGCCACCGCCTCCCGCTCCACCCACGGCGTTACTTTGGTGACCACTACCCCTTTCGCGCGCGCCGCGTTCAGGTCTACATTGTCCACGCCGATGCCGTGCCGCGCGAGCAGCAACAGTTCGTCTTTGTGTTCGAAAAACTCGCGGGTGAAGTAGGGCTTGACGCTGGCGATAATCACGTTGTGTCCGCGCAGCGCGTCCGCCAGCGATTTGCCGTCGATGCTGACCGGAAAGTCGAAACGGGTTATCTCGCCCAGTCCGTTCAGCCGCTCTAGGTGCTCTGGGAAGTACTTGCCGAAGCTGCTCGAGTTGACAATCGCGATACGCAGGTTCAACCGCTCACCTCACTGACTGCAGCGCTTGCAGATGTCGCTCGATATGTTCCGCCACGAGACGATAGTGTTCCTGCTCGTGCGCATGGAGCAGGCTCCGTATCTCCGCGCCCGCCTCTTCCAGCAAAACGCCGTAAGAGATGTGGAATAGCTGACGCACCGACGGTCTCGCAAGAAAGTCTCCCAAATCCGATGGGGGCATCGGTGGAAATTGCCCCGCAGGCAGGGAGACCCGATAGGCTTGCTTACTCTCCTCCAGATGCAACAGACACAAACGGTAGAGCTCGGTAAAAAGCGTGGGGTCGATCTGTGCGATGAGCTGCACTGCCTGCAGCCAGCTGGTGCCGGAGGTCTTCACGTGAAAGTTGCCGCCTGTTGCCTCACAGAAGAGGCGATAGATGCTGAACTTATCGCTGCCAGAATGCAGGCTGAGACGATAACCCTTCAGCTGCTGACAAACTGTGGCATGAAGGGCAAACGCCTTCTCCAGCTCCTGCAGGTCGCCCACGAAGTCTATTCCTTTCTGGAACTCGCCGGGGAAGCGGGGCGCCAAACTCCACAACCGCACGTCACTTCGCTGGAGATACTCCACCACGTACAGGTGGTCTTCCAGCGTGGTCACCCGCGCGCTCTCGTCGATGGAGACCTCGAGGTCAAACCCGGCAAGATGCTTCTTCAGCACTTCGTAGAAACGAACCACCTGTTGCACCGCATCTTCGAAGGTGATCGCAGACTGCACCAGCCGCTCTGCCTGCAACGTGTAACGGAACCCATTCCCAGCACGAAGAGTCATGCCGGCATTGTCGCGGATGATGCTCTGGCTCAGCGGAGATAGCGCGCGAGCCTTATCCGCAATTTCCGGCTGGGTGAGCTGGGTCACATCGCGCATGCGGTCGCTAACGTCGATAGTGTACATTGTATAGCCTGCCTCGATCGCCTGCCGCAACTGCTGTTCGTGCTTGATGTGGTCGGCGTCCGCACCGAATTTGCCGGTGTAGCCAGCCTCCAGCACGCCGCTGACCGCGCTCAGCAGCACATCACGGAAATCGCGCCCGGTGCGTACCAGCTCACGCGGCGACTGCTGGGCAAGCACGGGGAACACATCGTAGTCTTTGAACGCCTGCAGGTGCGCCGCCGTCACCATACCCAATCGGTCGCCCGTGCCGAAGGAACGGGGCTTTGTGCAAACGGAGGGACGCAGACCCAGCATATCCCGCAGCGCAAGATAGTTGTGCCAGTCCAGCGGATAGAGATACACATTGTCCAGACATACGGCATCGGCAGGTTCAGGGGTTGGCAGGGGTGCCATACTGACCACAAAGCCGAGCGAGTCCTGTTTCGCAAAGGCAATCTCGAACCCCTCCCCCTGCCGAACGGAATCGGGATACAAGTGGATAGAGTGCTTTTCCAGAGTGCTGGCAACCTTGTTCCAGTTTGCTGTCAACCCCGTGCCTCCTGTTTCGCTACCTCCGATAACGGATCCATGTGGGAAAGCAGGACAATTGCCTCGAGCAACTCTTCCTCAGTAATCATCTCGTGTGCGATCAAGTTGCGCACGTATACTAGGCGTTTCCCCGCCTCCGCTGCCTCGGTAGAGATAATCTGATGTTGCCCAAGCACCTCAAAAACCTGCCGATATGTGTCCGGCACCACGAGCTTTCGCCGAGCAATCAGCAACTGCCCAACCTCGATGAGCGAGTTTACCGCTTGGAAGCATTCCATTGCCAGCGCGGTGAAGACGAAATAATCCGAGATGTCCTGCCCTCCCAGTTGTTGCGCTTTCTGGCGATGGCTCTCGAAGCGGGCAATGGCATCAGCCAGTCTCATCGCAATATCTCCTCATAATAGCGGCGGTACATCCACTCCATCTCATGGTACTGACGCATCACCTGAAAGGTGGTCTCGATGAGCTTCTCCTCATCCCGCACGAACAGCGGCTGCCCCTCTTTCAACACCTGAAACTGAATGCGCACAGGCAGCCGATGGAACAGCACCAGGTCAATGGTGGGAGAGTACATGCTGCCGATGTCCGCTTCGTCGCGCTTATCGGGGCTATCGAGCAGCACAGCGATGTCGACGTCGGAGATGGGCATCTGCTCGCCACGCGCCCACGAGCCGAACAGGAAGATAGCCACTACCTTCGGGTGCTGTTGCACCTCGGCAAGGACGCGCTGTACGGTTTCAGGCAGGGTCGCGATGTCTATCGGCATCTATGCGCCTCCCTCCAACCGCAGCAGGCGTGGAATGGCTCCTTCGTAGGCATCCAGAAGGTCGTCTATCGGTAAGCAGACACGCTCTCCTCCGTTCACCGCAATGCGGAGAACACGCTCCGCACTTACCGTGCCCAATTCCCGCGCCTCGATACCGTGCGTGCGGGCTATCTCGTGCAAGCGCGGCAGGTTGGCTTGCGGTAGCGACACGATGATGCGCGAAGCGGTCTCGCCAAACAGCGCGGCGTCGGTGCGCTCTTCAGTGGCTATGGCGATGTCCGCTCCCAGCCCTTCTGCACCGCGTGCCTCGCCCAGTGTGGGCAGACAGCACTCTGCCAGCGCCACCGCCACCCCGCCGTCAGAGCAGTCATGTGCGCTATGCAGTAGCCGCTGCGCAATCGCCTCGCGCACGCAGGCTTGCAGCCGCTTCTCCGCCTCGATGTCCAGCGCGGGCGGCGCACCCGCCTCGATGTCGTGCACCACCGCCAGATACTCGCTGCCGCCCAGCCCTTGCAAAGGGTCACGCCAGCCTTCGGGGATTAGCAGCACCACCCGGTCGCCTGCCTGCTGGAAACTCGCCCTGCAGTGTAGCGTCACGTCCTCCAGCAGACCCACCATGCCGATGGTGGGGGTGGGGAATACTGCGCCGTCGGGCGTCTCGTTGTAGAAGGAAACGTTACCCGAAATGACGGGCGTCTCCAGCACCTCGCAGGCGGTGGCGATGCCGTCCACTGCCCGCTCGAACTGCCAGAAGATTTCGGGACGCTCGGGGTTGGCGAAGTTCAGGCAGTCGGTGACCGCCAGCGGTTTCGCGCCTGTGCAGGAGATGTTGCGCGCGCACTCGGCGACGGTGTGCATCCCGCCCACGAAGGGGTCTAAGTAGCAGTAGCGTCCGTTGCCGTCGATCTTCAGCGCGATGCCCTTGCCTCCTGTGCCGCGCAAGCGTAACACTGCTGCGTCCCCGCCCGGCAAGTAGGCAGTTTGCGTCTGCACCATGTGGTCATACTGCTCGTATACCCATCGCTTGCTGGCGATCGACGGCGATGCCAGCAGTCCCAGCAGCACCGCGTTATAGTCTTCGGGTTCGGGCAGCTGCAGGGGGTTGAACTCGCGCAGACGGGCGATGTACGCGGGCTCTTCCGCCTTCAGCGTGTAGGTCGGGCAGGCGTCGGTCAGGAAGGCGGCGGGAAACTCGGCGGCGATTTGCTCGCCTTCCTTCACGCGCAGGATGCCGTCGTCTGTCACATGCCCGATGACAACGGCGTTTAAACCCCACTTGCGGAAGATGCTGGCAACCGCCTCCTCGCGCCCCTGCTTGACGATACATAGCATCCGCTCCTGCGATTCGGAGAGCATCACTTCGTAGGGGGTCATGCCCTCTTCGCGGCGTGGCACTTTCAACACGTCGATCTCCATACCCGTGCCCCCCTTGAAGGCGGTCTCACTGGTGGAGCAGGTCAATCCCGCCGCGCCCATGTCCTGAATGCCCACGATGTCGCCCGTTGCCAGCGCTTCCAGCGTGGCTTCGATGAGCAACTTCTCCGCGAAGGGATCGCCCATCTGCACGTTGGGGCGTTTCGCCTCCGAGTCCTCACTCAGCTCCTCGCTGGCGAAGGTAGCGCCGTGGATACCGTCGCGTCCCGTGCTGGAACCGACGTAAAGCACCGAGTTGCCCACTCCTTCCGCGCGCGCCCGTGCAATCCTGTCGATGCGCACGATACCCACCGCCATCGCATTGACCAGCGGGTTGCCCGAATAACAACGGTGGAAATAGACCTCTCCAGCAACGGTTGGCACGCCCACGCAGTTGCCATACCACGAGATGCCCCCCACCACGTGGGTGAACAGGTACCTGTTGCGGGCGTTGTCCAGCGGACCGAAGCGCAGGCTGTCCAGCAGGGCAATCGGGCGTGCGCCCATGGTAAAGATGTCGCGCAGGATACCCCCTACCCCCGTCGCTGCGCCCTGAAAGGGCTCTACCGCTGACGGATGATTATGGCTCTCCACCTTCATCACAATGCCCCAGCCGTCGCCAATGTCCACCACGCCCGCGTTCTCCAGTCCGCCGCTCTCCATTGCCTGGCGGTACTCGCGGAATCGGCGCAGGATGGGGCGCGAATATTTATAACCGCAATGCTCTGACCACATCACGGCGAACATGCCCAGCTCGGTGTAGGTGGGCTCCCGACCCAGCAGCTCCACAATACGCTGGTACTCCTGGTCGTTCAAACCTATTTCGCGATACACTTTAGGGTCTATCATGCGCACCTTCCTCGATGAATGCACAGGCTTTCATGGGGCATTATAACATTCTGGGAAGGGAGCTTCAAGGTGAGTTCAGGCGAGGAGTAATTCATCCACGTTCACTGAACCTTCCGGCTTCTGCAAAGGGGCTATCTGCTCGCCCTTCATGTAAATCCGTCGCGAACGGTATCCAAAGCCTTCACCCATCGGGGCAGGGTCGCGGTAGACTTCAATGCACTGCCCGTCCAGATTCACAATCCAGTATTCGGGGATGCCTGCCCGCGCGTAGAGGGGGGCTTTCACCTCACGGTCATACTCTAGCGACGTCTGCGCTACCTCCACCACCAGCAGGGCGGTCGTCGGGTGTGCGTGGAGGTAGTCTCCTGCTTTGCCTGGCACGACAGCGATATCTGGTTCGGGTTCGCTATCACCCAAGTTCAATGGCGATTGTATCCTCACAGTGGCATCGCTGAACACCTGAAACAGCCATTGAAACAGCCGATGCACACAGGTCACGTGTTCGGCACTCACTGGTGACATCTTGATGATATCCCCCTCAATCAGTTCCACCCGTTCACCGCGGAACAGCCCCAGTTCCGCCATCCGATAGTACTCCTCGCGCGTGAACCGACGGCGCGGGATGGGAACGGTTTTCGGATGCTCCAACGTTTGAACCATAGGTATCACTCCCTATAAAAACGCTACCACAGTCCCAGCGCTTTGGCGAGGCAACGTTTGACGCCTTGCAGGTCCCGTTCAGTCAAGGCTCCGACTTTTCTCTCAAAACGCGCCCTGTTAACGGTATACAGCTTGCTCCTCACCCACGATGGTCTGTTCAACCCTTCGCTGAGCCAGTCCTGTAGTTCATAGTCGGTGACGCGCGGTGAGGAGGGCGGTCGCGAGGTAATTGCCACCACAATGTAATCGTCTCTGCCTGAATGGTAATCGTCTGTGCTGACTATGACCACAGGTCGGCTCTTTGATGTGCCACCCTCACTATACGGGAAATCCACATAAACGATGTCGCCTTGTCGGTAGGGGGTATCTGTCAGGCTTTTAGTCACATTCATCTTCTAGCGAACTCGCCGCGACCAACAGCCAGCCCTCGGTTTCGGCAACCTCTTCCAGCTCCTCCTGGTCAACGCCATAGGGCAAGGATACGAAGTGTAAAAGAGGCTGACTGGAACCACAGGTTCTGCCGCTGGTTACAGTCTCGGGCAGGATGTACGTTCTCAGCAGTCCCCTATTGACCCAGCTAATAATGGTCTCCTCGGAAGTATCGAGGTGCCTTGCAGCTTCCGGAATCGTCATTAGCGGCATACTGACCACCTCGTGTATAACATCACACCAATTATACCACAAAACGCTGAGGAGCATCTCAACGCTGTACATCGCTAAAAAGCAGGTCGCTTACAGAGAGAGTTTCGTCTGGTTTGTACGAGCAGGCAATTCGCTCATCACGCATGTAGATGCGTCGCGAACGGTATCCAAAGCCTTCACCCATCGGCGCGGGGTCGCGGTACACCTCAATGCACTGCCCGTCCAGATTCACAATCCAGTATTCGGGGATGCCTGCCCGCGCGTAGAGGGGGGCTTTCACCTCACGGTCATACTCTAGCGACGTCTGCGCTACCTCCACCACCAGCAGGGCGGTCGTCGGGTGTGCGTGGAGGTAGTCGCCTGCTTTGCCTGGCACGACGGCGATGTCTGGTTCGGGCTCGCTATCGCCCAGAGAGAGCGGCAGTTGTACTCGCACCCGAAAGCCCTCCCCGCACAGTCTCCAAAGTCGCTCCGCAAGCAGAGTCACCACCTCTCCATGCCATGGGCTAATGGGCGACATCTTGATAATCTCTCCTTCGATGAGTTCCACCCGTTCACCGCGGAACAGCCCCAGTTCCGCCATCCGATAGTACTCCTCGCGCGTGAACCGACGGCGCGGGATGGGAACGGTTTTCGGTTGCTCCAACGTTTGAACCATAGGTATCACTCCCCAATCAGCATTATCCAGTACTTCAGTCTCCCTCGTCAAGGGCTTCCTATGCACGTGTCACGTGACCGAACCCGTCCAGCCCAGCTGCCCTGACACCACCTTGCCCAACCCCTGATAAATGCGATACCATTATGTTATCTAAGGAGAAGGGGAACGATGGAGGGAGAGAGTCTTCTGCGAGAGTTACAGACTATTGATGCGCAATGCATCATGTCCACCTACGCGCGGCAGCCGGTGCTGTTCGTCAGGGGCTGCGGGGCGAGGCTGTGGGATGTGGGCGGCAGGGATTACATCGACTTTTTGGGAGGTATCGCCGTTGACGCGGTGGGGCACTGCCATCCGCGCGTGGTGCAGGCGGTGCAGCAGCAGATAACGCAACTGATTCACGTCAGCAACCTGTTCTACACCGAGCCGCAGTTCCGTTTGGCGCAGAAGTTAACCGCCGTGGCGGGTATGGACAAAGTGTTCTTCTGCAACAGCGGCGCGGAGGCAAACGAGTGCGCACTCAAAATCGCGCGCAAGTGGGGCAAGCGCAAGGAACCGCCTGCCATCGAGATTGTGGCAGTGGAGGGAGCGTTCCACGGGCGGCTTTTTGGCACGCTGTCGGTGACGGCACAGGCAAAGTATCAGAAGCCCTATGAGCCGCTGGTGCCCGGTGTGCGCGTGGTGCCGCGCAACGATGTGCCTGCCCTGCGCGAAGCCATTACTCCCAGCACCTGCGCCGTTATTCTGGAGCCAATTCAGGGCGAAAGCGGTGTGCATCCGCTGAGCGTTGAGTTCCTCCACGCGGCGCGCGAACGTTGCAGCGAGGTGGGTGCGTTGCTCATCTTCGACGAGGTGCAGACCGGTATGGGGCGCACGGGCGCGTGGTTTCTGTGGCAACAACTGGGTATCGTGCCTGACGTCCTGACTTCCGCCAAGGCGCTGGGCGGCGGGTTGCCTATCGGGGCGTGCATGGCGCGGGGCGAGGCGGCAGACGTGCTGGAGAAAGGCGACCACGGCTCCACCTTCGCAGGCGGTCCGGTGGTCGCTGCCGCCGCTCTCGCGACCATCGAAGCCATTGAGGCGGAGGCTATGCTGCACAACGCACGCACGATGGGCGACTATCTCCGCCAACAGATTGCCTCATGGCGCGAGACTCTGCCGATTACCGAAATACGCGGTGCAGGCATGATGATTGGGTTTGACCTCGAACTGCCTGTTGCCAGAGCAGTGGTGGGCAAGGCGCTACAAGAGGGCGTGGTGGTGAACGCCACCGGTGAGAACACCATCCGCCTGTTGCCCCCCCTGAACCTGACGCGGGAGGAGGCAGACGAGGGGTTACACCGACTGAAGACGGCGATTGAAAACGCGGTCAAGGAAACCAGCCATGCCTAAATCGTCTTCTCGCTTCGTCTGCCAGCAGTGCGGATATGAGTCGCCCAAATGGATGGGTCGCTGCCCAGAGTGTGGCGCGTGGGACAGTCTGGTGGAAGAGGTCGTGTCTCCCCTTCCCAAACGAAGTGCCGGGCGCAAGTCGCCACTGGGCGCGGCGCAACCCGTTCGGCTCGCGGAGGTCTCAGTAGAAGATGTGCCCCGCCTGTCGACAGGCATCACGGAGCTGGATCGAGTGCTGGGCGGAGGGATTGTGCCCGGTTCTCTTGTGCTGCTGGGCGGCGACCCAGGCGTGGGCAAGTCCACCCTGCTCACGCAGGTGGCAGACCTGCTCAGCCAAGAGCGTGCGGTGCTGTATGTGTCGGGCGAGGAGAGCGCGCACCAGATTAAACTGCGGGCGAAACGGCTGGGCGTGACGGGCGTCAACCTGTTCGTGCTGGCGGAAACCAGCGTGGAAGCGATACTGGCGCATATCGACCACCTGCAGCCCGCGCTGGTGGTGGTGGACTCGGTGCAGACCACCCACACGAACCAGCTGGAGAGCGCACCGGGCACGGTGGCACAGGTGCGGGCGTGTGGGGTGGCGTTGCAGCGGGTGGCGAAGGAGCAGGGCGTTGCGGTGTTCCTGGTGGGTCATGTGACCAAAGAGGGCGCGCTGGCGGGACCAAAGGCGCTGGAGCATCTGGTAGATACTGTACTGACCTTTGAGGGCGACTCACACCTGCACTACCGCATCCTGCGTGCCACTAAGAACCGTTTCGGCCGCACCGACGAGGTCGCGCTGTTCGAAATGCGCGAGCAGGGGCTGGTGGCGGTGCAGAACCCCTCGGAATGGCTGTTGTCGGAGCGGGCGACCCACAGCCCAGGCTCGGTGGTGACTGCCATCATGGAGGGCACACGCCCCCTGCTGGTGGAGATACAGGCGCTGGTGACCCACTCGTATCTCAGCCAGCCGCGCCGACAGGTGACGGGTTTAGACTACAACCGCGTGAACATGGTGCTGGCGGTGCTGGAGAAGCGGGCGGGCATGCGCCTGAGCGACAAGGACGTTTTCGTCAACGCGGCGGGCGGCATTTACGTGCGCGAACCCGCTGCCGACTTAGCCGTTGCGCTGGCGGTGGTCTGCAGCCTCAAGGACAAGCCTCTGCCGCCCGACATGGTGGTGTTCGGCGAGGTGGGGCTGGCGGGCGAGGTGCGTTCGGTGGTTCACACCGAACAGCGCGTGCGCGAGGCGGGTCGGCTGGGCTTCTCGCGGGTATTGCTGGCGCGGCGCGAC
>Ga0209750_1000371_pt1 | contig 23655 bp, 28 predicted proteins | sample YNPBryulayer2012_FD_185813 | JGI IMG/M metagenome (GOLD analysis project Ga0209750, IMG submission 185813) | Anoxygenic and chlorotrophic microbial mat microbial communities from Yellowstone National Park, USA - YNP Bryant MS upper layer 2012... ...
CCGCAAACTGGCCAACTGGCTCGTCTTTTACAACGCCGAGCGCCCCCACCATTCCCTCAGCCAGCAATCTCCGTTATCATTCCTCCTGCAACATCAACCCGAGTGCCAAAGGTACTGGACCCATACACACCATTCCCTCAGCCAGCAATCTCCGTTATCATTCCTCCTGGAACATCAACCCGAGTGCCAAAGGTACTGGACCCATACAAAGGACAGGTCCATGGCGAAATCGATTTTGGCCATCGCATGCGGCGCCGCGCTGGGCGCGCTGCTGCGCTGGTTTCTCGGTCTCAAGCTCAATTCCTTTTTCCCCGCGATCCCGCCGGGCACGCTCGCGGCGAACCTGATCGGCGGTTACATCATCGGTCTTGCGATCGCCTATTTCGCATGGGCGCCGAGCGTGGCGCCCGAATGGCGGCTGTTGATCATCACCGGCTTTTGCGGCGGTCTGACCACCTTTTCGACTTTCTCGGCGGAAGTGGTGACGCTGCTGCAGCAGGGGCGGCTCCTCATGGCACTCGGCGCGGTGGGGGTGCATGTCGGCGGCTCGCTGCTTGCCACTTTCGCCGGCATCGTCACGTGGCAATTGCTCAGGAGGGGCATATGAAGACGGGCTACCAGATCACTTTTTTCACGCAACAGAGCCGGCGTCACAAAGGCAAGCCGCTCGCCGACTGGCTGGTGCATCTCGCGCATGATCTCGGCATCTCCGGGGCCACCGTCGTGCCGGGCAGCGAGGGCTTCGGCCATCATGGCCGCATCCATGCGGCGCGTTTCTTCGAGCTCGCCGATCAGCCGCTCGAAGTGCAGATGGCCGTCACCGGTGAAGAGGCGGAGCGTTTGTTCGAGCGCCTGAAAGCGGAAGGCGTGCATCTGTTTTATGTGAAGACGCCGGTCGAGTTCGGCGTATTGGGCGAACCGGAGGCGTGATGACCGAAATCTGGACCCAAGCGGCGCTCTGGCTCGGACTGGCGTTGATCGCTTCGCTCCTGTCGATCTGGCTGCGCATCGCCACGGCGCTCTCGGAAATCGTCGTCGGCACCATTGCACAACTGCTGATCGGCGCGGCGCTGGGCGGCGCGCTGCTCGCGGGTGACGCGAGCTGGATCAAGTTCCTCGCCGGCGCCGGCGCGATCCTGCTCACCTTCTTGGCCGGCGCGGAGCTCGACCCGGCGGTGTTCCGTAAGGATTGGAAGCAGGCAACGGTCATCGGGCTGGTGAGCTTCGGGGCGCCCTTTTTGGGTTGCGCAGCCATCGCGCGCTGGGGGCTGGGCTGGTCGGCGGAGGCGAGCTGGCTCGCCGGCATCGCGATGTCGGCCACCTCGGTCGCCGTCGTCTAAGCGGTGATGCTCGAATTCGGTCTCAATGCGACCCATTATGGCAAGGCTGCGCACGCTGACCTTTGGCCTGCTGACGCCGTTCTACTTCATCCGCGCCGGCTCGCTGGTCTCACTGCCCGCGCTCGTCGCCGCACCCGGTGCCTTCCTCGTACTGCTGATCGGCAAGAGTTTTGGAGATTGCCATGCCCGCACGTATCGAATCTATGACTGCCCTCGAAATCCTCGATTCGCGCGGTTTCCCACCGTGCGCGTCATCGTCGTGCTCGATGACGGCAGCGTCGGCGCCGCCTCGATTCCCTCCGGCGCATCGACCGGCGAGAACGAGGCCACCGAATTGCGCGACGGCGATATGACGCGCTACAGCGGCAAGGGCGTGCGCCGGGCCGTCGAAAACGTCGAGGGCGAAATCGCCGACGCGCTCAAAGGCTTCGATGCCACCGACCAGGCGGCCATCGATTGGGCGCAGCGGCGCGCTTTGGAGCCTGACCGGACATGAGCGCGCGCGACGAAGGCCGGCCGCGCATCCCGCGCGCCATCTGGGCGCTCGGTTTCGTCAGCCTGCTGATGGATGTTTCCTCGGAACTCATCCACAGCTTGCTGCCGGTGTTCATGGCGACCGCGCTGGGCATCTCGGCGTTCACGATCGGGCTGATCGAAGGCGCAGCGGAGGCGACCGCCCTGATCGTCAAAGTCTTTTCCGGGGCCCTTTCCGACTGGTGGGGTAAAAGGAAGCCGCTGGCCGCGCTCGGCTATGGCCTGAGCGCGGCGACGAAACCCCTGTTTGCGATCGCCGGCGGCGCGGGCCTGATCGTTTTCGCGCGTCTCGCCGACCGCATCGGCAAGGGTATCCGCGGCGCGCCGCGCGATGCGCTGGTGGCCGAACTGACGCCGCCGGAGATCCGCGGCGCAGCCTTTGGGTTGCGGCAAGCGCTCGACACCGTCGGGGCCTTCCTCGGGCCCCTTCTGGCAATGGGGCTGATGGCGCTTTTTGCCGATGATTTTCGCGCCGTCTTCTGGGTGGCGGCGATCCCCGCGGCGCTGGCCGTTCTGCTGCTCCTCTTGGGCGTCGAAGAACCGCAGCGGCCAGCAGGCGCGGAGAAAAAGCGCGTCAATCCGATCCGCCGCGAAGCGCTGCGGCGCCTGCCGGCGGCCTACTGGTGGGTCGTCGCCGTCGGCGCGGTCTTCACGCTGGCGCGTTTTTCCGAAGCCTTCCTCGTGCTGCGGGTGCAGGCCGGGGGGCTGCCGCTGGCTTTCGTGCCGCTGGTGTTGATCGTGATGAACCTCGTCTATGCTACCGCCGCTTATCCGTTTGGCAAGCTCGCCGACCGCCTGCCTCATACCCGCCTGCTCGCCTGGGGATTGGGGCTGCTGATCGCGGCCGACGCGCTGCTCGCCTGGGACGGCCACTGGCTTATCGCGTGGGCGGGCATCGTGTTCTGGGGCCTGCATCTGGCAATGACCCAGGGGCTGCTGGCGGCGATGATCGCCGAGACCGCGCCGGCCGATCTGCGCGGCACGGCGTATGGGTTTTTCAACCTCGCCAGCGGCGTGGCGATGCTCATCGCGAGCGCGCTGGCCGGTCTGTTATGGGACCGCTACGGGGCGTCCTTCACCTTCATCGCCGGAGGACTCTTCAGCGTTTTGGCGCTGGCGATCATCGGCCTGCGGCCTCACGCGACGAGATAGCGCAATGACGAGTCGCGCGGCGGCCGGCATCCTGTACCTGCTGGCGCTCATCGCCTTCATGAACAGCTGGCTGGTCGGCAATTTTCATTACACGCGCGTGTTCGTCGTCGCCTTTCTGGTCGACTTTCTGATTCGCGTCGCGATCAACCCGCGCTACGCGCCGACGCTGATCCTCGGCCGGCTGGCGGTGCGCCGCCAGGCGCCGGAATGGACCGGCGCGCCGCAGAAGCGCTTCGCGTGGGGCATTGGCCTGGCGCTGGCGGCGACGATGTTCTACCTGATCGTGATCAACGAAATCGTCGGGCCGGTCAATCTGTTCATCTGCCTTTTCTGCCTGTTGCTGCTGTTCTTCGAGTCGGCCTTCGGCATCTGCATCGGCTGCAAGATCTACGAGTGGGTTATTCAACGCACGGCGCGCCACTGCCCCGGCGGCGTCTGTCCAACGGATGCCCGACCGGCGCGCAAACACGGTAGCGCCGAGATTCCCGAAGCGCGGCGCCGCCTCGCGCTCGCGCTCGGGGCGACGTGGGCGTTTGCCTTCGTCGAGGCGTTGGCCGGCTGGCATGGAGGGTCGCTGGCGCTCTTGGCCGACGCCGGTCACATGGTCACCGACGGCGCGGCGCTGGGGCTGGCACTGTTGGCGGCATGGATCGCCGCCCGCCCGCCGTCGATGCGGCATTCCTACGGGCTGGGGCGCGTCGAACTGTTCGCGGCGATCGTCAATGCGCTGACGATGCTGGCGGTGGTCGCCGGCATCGTGGTCGAAGCCTGGGCGCGCTTCGAAACGCCGCGACCGGTCGAAGGCGCGCTGGTGAGCCTGGTCGCCGCTTTGGGTCTCATCGTCAATCTTGGCGTCGCCTGGATGCTCGCGCATGGCCAGGAGAACCTCAACGTGCGCGGCGCCTTCCTGCACGTGCTGGGCGATCTGCTGGGGTCGTTGGCGGCGATCGTCGCCGGCGTGGTGGTCTGGCTTACCGGCTGGACGCCGATCGACCCGCTGCTGTCATTGCTGATCGGCGGACTGGTGCTCGCGGCCAGCCTGCGCCTGCTGCGTGAGGCCGTGCATGGGCTGATGGATGGCGTGCCATTCAGCATCGATCTCGACCGTCTGGGGCGGCAGCTTGCAGGATTTGATCTACCACAAAAGAACATGGATTCAGGGTATACGCCGGCGCAGCCAGCGCGGCGAGCGAAAGCGCACCAGCTTCGCGTATAGCCAGACATAGACTGCCACGAAGGCCAAGGCACTGGCGATCAGCAGCGCCTGACCCGTCCTCGGCGTCCTCAGACCAACGGCATGGTCTAGCGCTTCAACGGCCGCATCGAAGAGGTGTTGCGCAGCCACCACTTCAGAAGCGGCGAAGACCTCGAAAGCACGCTCATGCGCTACGTTTGGCTGTATACTCATCACTTGCCGCAGGCAGCACTCAAGGGTCGCACGCCCTTTCAAACCATGCAACACTGGTATCAGGGGCACCCTGGCCATATGATCGTCAGGGACTTGACTCGTAGGCCCGTAGGGCCGCCTAATGGACAATCTGGGTTTAAAGGAGACATGACATGCGCTACATCCATATTGCGATCATCGCGCTGGCACTGGCGATTGTTGCCATCTTCAAATTGCAGAATCTGGAAAGCGTGACTGTTTCGTTCCTGACGTCATCGCTCACTCTGTTCGCTTCTGTGCTGATCCTGCTGGTCTATCTGCTCGGCATGCTGACTGGCAGTTCCGTGCTGGCGCTAATCCGGATGCTGATCCAGGGGGCAAAGAAGACCCCGCAATGAACCTGGGCCGCGACCGAAAATTTCGCCGCACAGCTCGCTCCGCCTTGCAACGCGGCCTGCTGTTCGCCCTGCTCTGGTGGGTGCTGGCCGAGGGGCGAAGCGACGGCTGGGTGCTGGGCGCCGTTGCAATTGTCGGCGCCGTGTGGGCCAGCCTCCGCTTGTTGCCGCCGGCTGCGGGGCGCATCAGTCTGGCCGGCCTGTTCGCATTTCTCGGCCATTTCGTCTGGAATTCGGTGCACGGCGGCGCGCAGGTCGCGCTGATCGCGTTGCGTGGGCGCCATGCCCTGCGGCCGCGCGTGCTGGAGTTGCAGCTGGCCCTGCCGCCCGGTGCACCGCGCATCCTGATGATCAACACGCTCGGGCTGATGCCGGGCACCCTCGGCGTGCAGCTCGATGGCGATCGGCTACGCCTGCATGTGCTCGACGAACGCATGCCCATCGTCGCCGAGACGCAAGCATTGGAACAGCGGATTGCGAGACTGTTCGGAGAAAAAACATGACCGGCCTGGAATTCCCGCTCGCGCTGTTTCTGCTGGCCAATCTGGTGGTCGCGCTGCTGGCTGCCGCGCGCGGGCCCACTGCCGCCGATCGCATGCTGGTGGCGCTGCTGTTCGGCAGCACCGGCGTGGGCATCCTCGTGCTGCTGGCCCATGCCGGCGTAGGACATGCGCTGGTCGATGTCGCGCTGGTGCTCGCGTTGCTGGCCGCGATCACCGGCATTGCCTTCGCCCGGCGCGCCTGGCATGGACCCCGGGAATCTCATGATAAGGAAACCCCATGATTGAGATCACCAGCAGCGTGCTGCTTTACATCGGCGCCTTTTTCTTTTTCGCCGGCACGGTGGGCTTGCTGCGCTTTCCCGATGTCTACAGCCGTTTGCATGCGCTGGCGAAGGCGGACAACCTGGGACTCGGCTGCGTTCTGCTGGGCTTGGCCCTGCAGTCGGAGAGCTTGGCTGCGGCCTTGAAACTCCTGTTGATCTGGCCGCTGGCATTGGCGGCCAGCGCCGCTGTCAGCTATGCCATCGCCCGCCGCGCCGATGCGCTGGGCATTTCGCCCTGGCGGGAAGACCAATGAACCTCGGCCTGGCCTTCGATCTGCTGCTCGCCGCGAGCCTGCTGTGGAGCGCCTGGCGCGCCCTGAACGCTTCCAGGCTCGACCGGGCCATCGTGCTGTTCATCGTGTTCGGCCTGTTGATGGCGTTGGCGTGGGCGCGGCTGTCGGCGCCGGACATCGCACTGGCGGAGGCCGCCATCGGCGCCGGGCTGACCGGCGCGCTGCTGCTCGATGCCTATGGCGCGCTGCGCCGGCGCGATACGGCGGAGGCCAGGGAATGAAGCGCGTTGTTGTCGTGGGTGGGGCGTTCGCGTTTACCCTCCTGCTGGTCGCGGCCATGCGCGAGCTGGCGCCGGCTGCGATCGACCTGCGCCCATCGGTGGCGGCGCATCTCGCGGCCAGCGGGGTCGAACATCCGGTGACCGCCGTGCTGCTCAACTATCGCGGTTACGATACCCTGCTGGAAATTGCCGTGCTGTTGCTTGCGCTGCTCGGCATCCTGGCGGTCACCCGGGATCAGGGAGGCGGCGCACCGCGGCCGGTGGATCCCTTGCTGCAAATGCTGGCGCGCATCGCCGCGACGCTGATGATCGTGGTTGCGATCTACCTGCTGTGGGCCGGCGCGTTTCGTCCCGGCGGCGCGTTTCAGGCCGGGGCCGTGCTGGCCGCCGCCATGGTGTTGCTGCATCTGACCGGATTGCTGCCGGGCTGGCGGCAGCCCGGCGTTCGCCTGCGCTGGGGGCTGGCAGCGGGGTTTCTGGTCTTCCTCGCCGTCGCGGCGGCGCTGCTGCTCGCGGGCGGTTTGCTGACCTACCCGCCGGCCCATGCCGGCGCATTGATCCTCCTGATCGAGTCCGGGCTCACGTTCTCGCTCGGCCTCATCCTTGCTGGGCTGTTCCTGTTCCTGTCGCGCGACGAGGGCGATGCGCCATGACGAGCGGCCTGATCTTTGCCGGCGCCGGCGCGGCCCTGTTCGCCATGGGTGTGGCCGGCGTGCTGCTCATCGAGCATCTGCTGCGCCGCATCCTCGCCTTCAACCTGATGGGCAGCGGGGCATTTCTCGTGCTGGTCGGCCTGGCCCAGCACCACGACGCGCCCGATCCCGTGCCGCAGGCGATGGTGCTGACCGGCATCGTGGTCGCCGTCGCCGCGACTGCGCTGGCGCTGGCGCTGGTGCGCCGGCTACATGGCTTGACCGGAAGCTTGGAACTGCCCGAGGCCGAGGATGATTGATCCTTTAGCCTGGCTGATCCTGCTGCCGCTGGCCTGGGCCACGCTGGCCTTCCTGCTCGGGCCGGGGCGGGGCGCCTGGCTGGGAATCGGCGGACTGGCAGGGCAACTGTGGCTGGCGGTCGGCCTTGCGCAGAAAGTCGGCGCTGGCGGGAGGGCGATAGGGCACTCGGTCGGCGGTTGGGGCGCGCCGTTGGGCATCGATCTCGCCGCTGATGGCCTTTCTACTGCCATGTTGTTGCTGACCCAAATCGTGGCGCTGCCGCTGGCGATCTATGCCCGCGCCTACTTCAAGGCGGACGATCCCGCCGGCCTCTATTTCTGGCCGCTGACCGGCTTTCTGCTCGCCGGCCTGAATGCGCTGTTTCTCTCGGCCGACCTGTTCAACCTTTACGTCACGCTCGAACTGGTCGGTCTGGCCGCCGTGGGGCTGGTCTCCGCCGGCGGCGGGGCTCAGCAGATTGCCGCCGCGTTGCGTTACTTGTTCGCCACGCTGATCGGCTCCGGCGCCTATCTGCTCGGCGTGGCGCTGATCTACGGCGCCTACGGCACGGTGTCGATCGGCACGCTGTTGCCGCTGATCACCGCCGAAGCGCCGCGCCTGGTGTGGATCGCCGGCGGCCTGATGGTGCTCGGCCTGATGCTTAAGACCGCATTGTTTCCCTTCCATTTCTGGTTGCCGCCGGCGCATGGCGGCGCGCCGGCGCCGGTCTCCGCACTGCTCTCGGCGCTGGTGGTCAAGGCGTCGTTCTACCTGATTCTGCGACTGTGGCTCGGCCCGTTCGCCGCCCTGGCCGACACCGCCGCCAGTCTGACCGCGCTGCTCGGCGCGGCGGCGATCTTGTGGGGCTCGTACCGGGCGATCCGCGTCCAGCGGCTCAAGATGCTTATCGCCTACTCGACGGTGGCGCAACTCGGTTATCTGTTCCTGATCTTTCCGCTGCTGAGCGGTGCCGGCGCCTTGCAGGCGGGCGTCATGCAGGCCTTCGCGCACGGCTTGGCCAAGGCCGCGATGTTCGCCGCGGCGGGCGTGCTGATCAAGGCGACCGGCCAGGACCGGGTGGACGGTTTGGCCGGCGCGGCGGAACGGCTGCCCTTGACGCTGTTCGCCTTCGGGCTGGCCGGCGTCACCCTCATGGGTCTGCCGCCCTCGGCGGGTTTTCTGGCCAAGTGGCAATTGATCGAGGCGGCACTGGCGCAGGGCCAATGGCTCATCGTGGCGGTGGTGCTCGCCGGCGGACTGCTGGCGGCGGTATACGTGTTTCGGGTGCTGCGCCAAGCCTTCCTGCTGGCGCCCGCCTCCCGTGACATCTGGCCGGTGCCGCGCACGTTGGAATGGACGGCCTTCGCCTTGGCCGCGATGAGTGTTCTGCTGGGTCTGCGCGGTCTCGAGTTGATGCAATTGCTCAGGGCCGGAGGTGCCGCGTGACGATCAATGAAGCCCTGCCGCTGGCAGTGCTGGCCTCGTCGCTGTTGCCTGGCCTGGTGATTTTCATCCTGCCGGAAGCCTGGATCGGCACGCGCACCACCCTCAACCTGTTCGGAGCGGTGGCCAAGCTCGCTCTCATTGCCGTCCTGCTCGCCGGCGTACAGGCGGGCGAGGACTATGGCGTACGCTACGCGGTATTACCCGGCCTCGATTTGGCGTTCAAGGCCGATGCGCTCGGACTGCTGTTCATCACGCTGTCGGCCATCCTCTGGCTATTCACCACGCTCTATGCCATCGGTTACCTCGAAGGCGCACCGCACCGCAGCCGCTTCTTCGGTTTTTTCAGCCTGTGCGTCACCGCCACCATGGGCATCGCCATGGCCGCCAACCTGTTTACGTTCTTCGTTTTTTACGAGCTGCTGACGCTGGCCACCTTTCCGCTGGTGGTGCATCGCGGCACCGCCAAGGCGATGAGGGGCGGCACGATCTATCTGGCCTACACGCTCGGCGGTGGCGCACTGCTGCTGACCGGCATCGTCTGGCTGCACCATCTGCTGGGCCACAGCGAGTTTGCCCACGGCGGCGTGGCGGCGGCGCTGGACGTGCAACAGTACTGGCAACTCAAGATCATCTTTCTGCTGCTGATCGCGGGCGTCGGCGTCAAGGCGGCGCTGGTGCCGCTGCACGGCTGGCTGCCGCAGGCCATGGTGGCGCCAGCGCCGGTGTCCGCGCTGCTGCATGCGGTGGCGGTGGTCAAGGCCGGCGCCTTCGGCATCGTGCGCATCGTGTACGAGGTATATGGCGCCGAGTTCGCGCAATCGCTCGACCTCTTGACGCCGCTCGTCGTGGCCGCCGCGGTGACCATCGTCTGGGGCAGCCTGCGCGCACTGTTCCAGGACGATCTCAAGAAGCGGCTGGCCTATTCCACCGTCAGCCAGGTCTCTTACATCGCGCTGGGCGTTTCGTTGTTCGGGCCGATCGGCACCATCGGCGGCCTCGTGCATCTGGTGCATCAGGGCATCATGAAAATCACCCTCTTTTTCTGCGCGGGGAACTACGCCGAGACTCTGGGCATCCACAAGGTGAGCGAGTTGGGCGGGGCGGGGCGGCGGATGCCGCTGACCACGCTGGCGTTCTCGATTGCCGCGTTGGGCATGATGGGTGCACCGCTCACCGCCGGCGCCGTCAGCAAGGCCTGGCTGATCGATGGCGCGCAGGCCGCCGGCAAGGAATGGGCAATCTGGGTGCTGTGGACATCCAGTCTGCTCAATGCCGCTTATTTTTTGCCCATCCTGTGGCGCGCCTGGTTCGGCAAAAGGCCAGAGGCCTGGCCCCAGGAACATATCCCGGCGCGCAGCTGGCGCGAGACCTGGTGGCTGCTGCTCCTGCCGCCGCTGGTGACCGCCGCCGCGACTTTGGCGGCGGGCATCTTCGCGGACAGTCCGATCAGTCCGCTCGCCTGGGCGAAACTCATCGCCGAGCGCGAGTATTCAAGGGCGACGCCGTTAAGCACTTCGACTTTTTGATTCCCGCGAACCATGCGCCGCTTTCTGCCCACCCGTGAACAGATACGCCAGAACCGCTGGCTCGCCTGGATCGGGCCGCGCCTGCATCATTCGCGGCTTTGGCGCTGGTTACGCCATGGTGTGGCCCTGGGCGTTGCGCTCGGCGTGTTCTTCGGATTGCTTAGCGCCCACCACCGCCGGCGAAGAGAAGAGTCTCTGGCAGCGTATCCATGCCCTGGGCCGGCCGCTGCTCGTCGGACTCGCGATCATGGCCACGCTGTGCGGGCTTCTCGCCTACCTGCTGATCAGCCTGAGCTGGCGGCTGTGGGCGTGGCGCAAGCGCAGGCGAGCGCAGGCCGCGCGCTGACACCCAGATCGGCGCCGGGACGCGCCCGCGCATTCCCACTCACTTGGGGAGAAGCGGGGCGTGAGGCGTTATCCGCTGCCACTCGGCTTGCCTGTGGCGGGAACGTCGCCCATCATGGAATTTGGTATTCTGCTGTTTGCGGAACGAGATCGTATGCGAGGAAAGCATGCATGAACCCTTTGCCGAACTGGCGCTGCTGCTGATCGTCGCCGCGGTGGTGGGCGCGCTGTTCGTCCGGCTGCGCCAGCCGGTGCTGATCGCCTACATCGCGGTGGGCATCCTGGTGGGGCCGGCGGGCTTCGCGCTGGTGACGGCCCATGACCAGATCGACCTGCTGGCCCAGGTCGGCGTGGCAGTGCTGCTGTTCCTGGTGGGGCTGAGGCTCGACCTGCAGCACGTGCGCCACATCGGGCCGGTGGCGGTGGCGACCGGGCTGGGGCAGCTCGTCTTCACTATCGTGATCGGCTTCCTGCTCATCCTGCTCATGGGCAAGGATTGGCTCACCGCGTTGTATGTGGCGGTGGCGCTCACCTTCTCCAGCACCATCATCATCGTCAAGCTGCTCTCCGACAAGCGCGAGCTCGATTCCCTTCACGGTCGTATCGCGGTGGGCTTTCTGATCGTGCAGGACGTGGCGGTGGTGGTGGCGATGATGGCCATGAGCGCGCTGCGGGCGGACACCGGCGGCGCGGACGTAGGACTTTTGGCAGTGGCCGGCTCGCTCTCGCTGCGCATCGGGGCGGCGGGTGCGCTGCTGTTCGTGTTGATGCGCTACGTCCTGCCGCCGCTCACGCGCTTGATGGCGCGCTCGCAGGAACTGCTGCTGATTTTCGCCATCGCCTGGGGCACGGCGCTGGCGGCGATTGGGGAGTGGGCGGGCTTCTCCAAGGAGGCTGGCGCCTTTCTCGCCGGGTTCTCGCTTGCCTCCACCAGCTATCGCGATGCGATGAGCGCGCGGCTCACCGGCATCCGCGATTTCCTGCTGCTGTTCTTCTTCATCGACTTGGGTGCCAAGCTCGATTTCTCCACGCTCGGCGGGGAGCTGTGGATGGCGGCGCTGTTGTCGGTGTTCGTGCTCGTTGGCAATCCGCTGATCGTGATGGCGATCATGGGCTTTATGGGCTATCGCAAGCGCACCAGCTTTCTGGCGGGGCTGACGGTCGCGCAGATCAGCGAGTTCTCCATCATCTTCGTCGCCATGGGCATCAGCCTTGGCCATGTGGGGCAGGAAGCGCTGGGACTGACCACGCTGGTGGGGGTGATCACCATCGCCTTGTCCACCTACATGATTCTGTACTCGCAGGTCCTGTACGAGCGGCTGGCGCCCTTGCTGCATGTGTTTGAGCGCAAGCGCCCGCAGCGGGAACTCGCGGTGGAGAAGCGCGCGCTCGAAGAAGAAGCGCCGCGCGTCGTCGTCTTCGGGCTCGGCCGCTACGGCGCGCGCATGCTGGAACAACTGCATGCACGAGGTATTCCTGCGCTGGGCGTAGACTTCGATCCGGAGGTGGTGCGCGCGCTGCGCAGAAAAAAACTCAGCGTGCGTTTCGGCGACGCGGAAGACCCGGCCTTTCTAGAATCCCTGCCGCTGGCCGACGCCGACTGGGTGGTGGCTGCCCTGCAGGACTGGAGGGCCAACCGCATGCTGCTTAACGCCCTGCGCGATGCCGGATTCAACGGCCGCGCCGCCGCCGTGGTGCGCGACGAAAATCACGGGCCCGCGCTGCATCAGGCGGGCGTGGCGCGTGTCATCAACCCTTTCAGCGATGCCGCCGACCACGCCGCCGAAGCCCTCACCAAAGAACTGCTGTCACTGAAGGGACCGTCATGACCATCATGCGCACACTGCTTGTTGCCACCGATCTGTCGGCTCCCTCGCGCCTTGCCGCCATGCGCGCCGCCCTGCTGGCTCGCACCGCCGGCGCCCACCTCGAACTGCTGCACGTAGTCGAAGTCAGCGCGTTGGAACAACTGCGCCACCTGCTGGGTAACCAGGTGGCGCCGGTAGCGGAGCGCCTGCTGAACGAGGCGCGCGAGGAACTGGCGCAGCTGGCGGCCGAAATCAACGCGCAGCTGGGTGTCAGTCCTGGCGTGCATCTGGCGACCGGGCGGGTAGTGCTGGAGATCACGACGCAGGCAGACGCGCTTGACGCGGATCTAGTGGTGCTTGGGTCACGCGGCGCCGGCTTCATGCGTCACCTGCTGCTGGGCACCACCGCCGAGCGCGTGCTCAGGAAGACCCTGCGCCCGCTGCTGCTGGTACGGCAGGTGCCATACGAGCGCTACCAGCGGGTGCTGGTGCCGGTGGATTTCTCGCCCTGGACGCAACAGGCAATCCGCATTGCGCGAGCCGTCGCCCCGGATGCGGAGATCATCCTGTTCCACGCCTTCGAGGTGCCGTTCGAGGTCAAGCTGCGCTTCGCCGGGGTGGCAGAGGACAAAATCCTGCGCTATCGGGCCGCCGCTGAGCGTGAGGCACGGGAAAACCTACGTCGGGCGGCGCAGGACGCTGGGTTGAAGGAGGGCGAGGCACGCCTGCTGACGATCCACGGTGAAGCGTCGGCACGTATCCTGGAACAGGAGGAAGAGCAGGACGTGGACCTGATTGTGATGGGCAAGCACGGCACGGGCATCACCGAGGAACTGCTGCTGGGCAGCGTGACCAAGCATATCCTGGCCGAGGCGCGCTGCGACGTGCTGGTGGCCCAGCGCTGAACACAGTTCCCAACACAAGCTGTGCCATGGCATGACGCGGCCTGTGCTGTCGTGCCTGCGCGGCGATGCAGGTCTTCATATGTGCATGGTACTGGGTGCGGCCGTGTCAGGCGGCTAATCGCAACGCCTCCTTCTTCTGTTATGACAGCAGCATCATGTTCAAGTAGCGGCTACCTTCCAGCCAGGCCTCGCGGGTGTCGACGCCCAGGGCACGGATCAGCCGCAGCTTTTACCACTGCCGCCGAGATGAGTTGGGACGAGATCAAGGCCCTCGTGGCAGAACTCGCCATCCAAAGCAAGGAAACCGACCGCAAGTTTCGGGAGACTGAACGGATGCTCAAGGAGCTGGGCCGGAGCCCGCGCCACCGGGTGCGAGTTGCTGGGCGCGAGCAGGAATACGACGTGCTGGCCTGGGCAAACGGCAAGGTGAATCAGGCGGTGGTGGTCGAGGTCAAAAGCCGGGTCAAGCGCGAGGCGATCGATCAGCTGATCGTTCAGATTGAGGAACTGCCGAAGCTGGTGCCGGAACTTGCCGGTAAGGAGCGGCTTGGCATCCTTGCCGGCGTCGATTGGGACGCCGGGGTAATGGAAGCAGCGCAAGCGGCCGGGCTCTACACTGCGTGCATTCACGACGAGCTCTTTACCCTGACGACCCCGCAAGGCTTCCGTCCGCGCCTTTGGGGTGGGCGGTTGTAGCTACGCGGCGCCAGGGGCGCGGCGGAGGTAGCTTCAGAAGTTACAATCGGTATCCGGCAGGATGTAGGCATAAAAAACCCGCAACCTATTGATTTGGTGCGGGTTTTAGAGTCTGGCGGAGACGGAGGGATTCGAACCCTCGATACCGGTTTTAGCCGGTATGCTCCCTTAGCAGGGGAGTGCCTTCGACCTCTCGGCCACGTCTCCTAAAGAAGAAGTTGTTATTGTACCCGATAGGGGTAGAATTGGTCAATCGCCAATATCCTTTGAGGAGCTGCAATGTATTCAACCAGTCGTTCCGTCGACATCGCGATTATCGGCGCCGGCACTGCTGGAATGTATGCCTTACGAGAAGCGCGCAAAGCCCACTGTTCAGCGCTTTTGATCGATCATGGGCCACTGGGGACCACCTGTGCCCGGGTTGGTTGCATGCCGTCTAAAGCGGCCCTACACGTGGCCCATCTCTGGGAGGCCGCCCAGAAGGCAGCCCAGGTTGGTTATCCGGCTGCCGCCGGTACGATCGATCGTTGCACCGCATGGCACGAAGTACGCCGGCAACGCGATTTTTTCGCTGGCCGAACGGCCGAACGGACTCGACAGTTTGCTGGCGACTCCCTCTTGATGGGGAGCGCCTCGTTCATCGCCCCAGACGCCGTGCGCGTCATGGACGAGTCGGGCGAAGGGGTGATCGTGCAGGCCAAATCCTTCGTCCTGGCGGTTGGCTCGCGACCCTTCTTGCCCTCTGCGCTGCACAACCTACCCGCCGAGCGGCTACTGACTTCGGATACCCTCTTTGATTGCGACGAGCCTCCGGCCCGCATTGGCGTCGTCGGTCTTGGGGCGATCGGTCTGGAGATGGGTCTGGCGTTGAGCCGACTGGGTGTCTCCGTGGTCGGGGTGGAGATGAGCCCGATGATCGCGGGGATCAGCGACCCAGAGGTGAATGCCGCGGCCTTGACCCGCTTTGCCCGCCATTTTCCCATCTACTCGAACACTTCGGCAACCTTCACCCCTGCTGCCGAGGGGATCGTGATCGAGCTGCCCGATGGCTCCCGCCACACCGTCGATGCGCTGCTTGTTGCCACCGGTCGGCGCAGCAACCTTGACCGGATGGGGCTGGAAGCGGCCGGCGTTACGCTTGATGGGCGCGGCTTTCCCACCCAGTTCGATCCCTTGACGCTGCAGATTGCCAATACTCCGATCTTTCTGGCTGGCGACGCCCACGGCCGGATGCCGCTCATGCACGAAGCGGCAGCCGACGGCGTAGCCGCTGGCACCAACGCCGCCCATTTGGTGAAAGGAGAACCCCTCACTCCACGGCCAGCGCTTACCCCGTTGGCCATCGTCTTTAGCGACCCTGACGTCGTTCGGGTAGGAAAGCGCTTTGCCGAACTCGATCGCGAGCAGATCGTGATCGGGACGGGTAAGGGGAGCGAAAACGGCCGCTCACGCATTCTTGGTGAAACCGAGACGCTACTTAGACTTTACGCCGAAAAGCCATCTGGGCGGCTTCTTGGTGCCGAGATGGTGGTCGCCCACGGCGAGCACCTGGGCCACTTCCTAGCTCAAGCGATCGCCCGCGGTGAGACGGTCGAAACCCTTCTTGCCCTTCCCTACTACCACCCGTCGGTGGAAGAGCTGCTCCAGTCGGCGCTCCAGGACGCGCAGGCGCAGCTTGCCAGGGCCAACGGCTAGTGGGCGTGCGATCGCTGGGGAGACGTTGATCAGCATTGCGCGCAGCTGCAGCGCTCCCCTAGACTAACTCGGCGTATAGGTCATGAACATCGCAGTCGACGACCCGCACCCGGGCAAACTCACCGGGGGTGAGCTGCTGGCCGCTGGCCACGTAGACCACCCCATCGATCTCTGGGGCATCGGCCCAGGAACGAGCTACTGCCCCCTCCTCGTCGATTGCTTCCACCAGCACATCGATTTCGCGGCCGATCCAGCGTTCAAGTCGCTGCGTTGAGATATCCTCCTGAAATTCAAGGAGTCGCAGTCGCCGCTCTTCGCGCAGCGCTTCGGGAACTGGGTCAGGAAGAGCGTTAGCTGCCGCACCGGCCACTGGCGAGTAGGGGAAGACGCCAACGCGGTCAAGTTGCGCTTCCTCCAAAAAAGCCAGCAGCTCGGCAAAGTCGGCTTCGGTCTCACCGGGAAAACCGGTGATGAAGGTCGAACGAATGGTCAGGTCAGGACATATCGCGCGCCACTTGCGGATCCGCTCCAGCACCTTTTCGGTTGCTGCCGGCCGCTGCATCGCCTTGAGGATTTTCGGGCTGGCGTGCTGAAATGGAATGTCCAGGTAAGGAACGATCTTCCCTTCGGCCATGAGCGGAATCAGCTCATCGACGCTAGGATAGGGGTAGACGTAGTGCAGCCGCACCCAGACGCCAAGCTCACCCAGCGCCTTGGCTAGTTCCGTCAGCCGCTGCTTGATCGGTCGCCCCTGCCAGAAACCGGTGCGATAACCGAGATCGACCCCATAGGCACTGGTGTCTTGCGAGACCACCAGCAGTTCCTTGACGCCGCTGGCCACCAACTGTTCTGCCTCATCCATGATCTCATGGATGGGGCGGCTTACCAGATCACCACGTAGTTGGGGAATGATGCAGAAGGTACACCGGTGGTTGCACCCTTCGGAGATCTTCAAATAGGCATAGTGGGCTGGCGTGACGCGCAGACCTTGCGGCGGCACCAAATCGATGAAAGGGTCATGCGGTTTAGGCAAAAACTGATGCACCTGCGCCATCACCTCGTCGGTGGCGTGCGGACCAGTGACGGCCAACACCTTGGGGTGTGCTTCCAGGATCACCTCCCGCCGTGCGCCAAGGCAGCCGGTGACGATCACCCGGCCATTCTCGGCCAGCGCTTCGCCAATCGCTTCGAGCGACTCGGCTACCGCCTCTTCAATGAAGCCGCAGGTATTGACGATGACCAGATCGGCCTCTCCATACTCTGGAACGATCTCATACCCTTCGGCAGCAAGCCGGGTCAAGATCCGTTCGGTATCAACTGTTGCCTTGGGACACCCCAAGCTGACCATCCCCACGCGGGGGGAGCCAGAGTTAGTCATCGCGCTCTCGCTTCTTTTGCCCCATCATTGGAGCATAAAGGGACTCGAACCAGTTAATCGCCTGCTGCTGCATCTGCTGGTTCATCTGTTGCCAGACCTGCTGGGTGCTCTCCAGGTAGGCATCCATCATCGTCTGCATCGCTTTGGGTTGTAGCGACAGGAACTGGGCAAGAAGCTCCGGCCCCAGCGCGGTGTTCTCACCGTAGATCGTTCGAAAGCGCTCCTGCATCCGCTTTTGCAGCTCAAGAAAGGTCTTCAGGCTATTTTCTAGGTACTGGCCAAAAAGCGATTGCGATGCCTGACCATAGAAGCGGATGATCTGCGCGAGCATCTCGGTGGTGAAAATCGGCGCTCCGCCCACCTCTTCTTCCAGGAGGATCTGCAACAAGACGCTGCGGGTGATCTCTTCGTTGGTTTTGGCGTCGACCACGCACACCGCCTCGTTCTGGACGATCATATCTTTGATGTCGGCAAGGGTGATATAGGTGCTGGTGGCGGTGTCGTAAAGCCGCCGGTTGGGGTACTTCTTGATGATTCGTTTGTTCGGGGCGGTCATGATGAGTCTCGAAAAAGGACGGCCGTGCCGCCGCAACCCGATTATACCGGCGAGCAGCTCAGGCATGGCCCCCTTCCTTTCCGGAAGGGTCAACACATGTGCAAACCACCGTTGACGTTAAGAGTTGCGCCGGTGATGTAGGCGGCCTTGTCGCTGGCAAGGAACGCAACGCAGGCGGCGATCTCTTCGGGCTTAGCCAGCCGCTTCATCGGCACGGTGTCGATGATTGCCTGGCGGATATCTTCCCGAATCGCCATTACCATGTCAGTGGCCACATAACCCGGGGCGATGGCGTTTACCGTCACCCCTTTGGCGGCGAGCTCCAGCGCCAGCGCCTTGGTAAACCCGAGGATACCTGCTTTGGCGGCTGAATAGTTGGTCTGCCCCGCCTGCCCTTTGACTCCATTGACCGAGGAGATGTTGATGATCCGCCCCCAACCGCGCTCAGCCATCTTCGGCGCGATGTCGCGGGTGACGTTAAACATACTGTCGAGATTGACTCGCAGCACAGCATCCCACTGCGCCTTCTCCATCTTGTGGAAGAACTTGTCGCGCGTAATCCCGGCGTTGTTGACCAAGATGTCGACCGGCCCGACTTCGGCTTCGATCTTGGCCACCATCGCCCGGCACTGATCGTAGTCAGCGACGTCGGCCTCAGCGGCAACGAAATCGAACCCCAGCGCCTTCTGGTTGGCCAGCCACTCCTCTTTCTGGGCAAAACCAGGGATGCAGTTGGCCACCACCCGGTACCCCTCTTTGGCCAGCTCTTGGCAAATGGCTGTGCCGATTCCTCCCATGGCGCCGGTGACCAGCGCGATTCGTTGGTTGCTCATCGTAACTCCCTTCATCGTAATAGAAACAAAAAACCGCCTGGCCCAAACGCCCAGGCGGTGTGATTGTACCGCTTTTGCTGCGCTGCAACAATCTCAATACATGTGTTGTCCGCCATTGATGGCGATGTTGGCGCCGGTGACAAATGCCGCCTCGTCGCTGGCCAGGTAAGCGACTAGGCCAGCAACCTCTTCTGGTTTACCTAGGCGGCCAAGCGGGATCTGGGGCAGGATCTTGCTTTTGAGCACTTCCTCAGGGATCGCCATCACCATCTTAGTGCCGATATACCCGGGTGAGATCGTATTCACGGTGATACCAAACTTAGCCACCTCCAGTGCCAACGCCTTGGTAAAGCCGTGCATACCGGCCTTGGCGGCACTGTAGTTGGTCTGGCCAAACGCCCCCTTGGTGCCATTGACCGAGGAGATGTTGATGATCCGCCCCCACCCTTTGGCGATCATCCCTTCGATCACCTGCTTAGTCATGTTAAAGACGCTATCGAGGTTGGTGCGCAGCACCGCGTCCCAATCGGCCTTGGTCATCTTGCGAAAGGTCATATCGCGGGTGATCCCAGCGTTATTGACCAGAACGTCGACTTGGCCCACTTCAGCCGTAATGCGGGCCACACACTCGGCACACGAATCAAAGTCAGCTACATCGACCGGATAGGCGTGAAAGAGATAACCCATCTCGGCCATTCTGGCCAACCACTCCGGGGCTTTGGTGTTGTTGAGCGAATGGGTTACCACCACCTGGTAGTCCATCGCAGCCAGTTTAATAGCGATCGCCTCGCCAAGCCCGCCCATCCCACCGGTTACCAAGGCAATACGGCTCATATCTCTCTCCTTGTGGTGTAAAAACCTCTTTATACAGTGCGCACAAGCGGCTGGGCCTTTTCGCGCACGTAGCGGCCCGGGGCTGATTCAAGCGGCCGATAGCGGTCGCTGCCCAACCGCGTTCGCGCGGGGATCGGTGCCCCTTGATGGGGTCGAAGCCACTCAATCCAATCTTGCCACCAGCTCCCTGGACGCTCTTCTGCGCCGGCTAGCCACTGATCGGGTTCATCGGCAAGCGTGGGATTGACCCAGTAACTGCGCCGGTTCTTTTTCGCTGGGTTGATCGCCCCAGCAATATGGCCACTGGCACCAAGAACAAAACGCTTCTCCCCTCCCAGAAGCTGCATCGAGTGGTAGGCGCCGCGCCACGGGACGATGTGGTCTTCGCGTGCGGCCATGATATAAGCTGGAACGGTAATTCGCCCAAGATGGACCGGCTGCCCGAGCATCGTCAAACGGTTGGGCAGGCGCAGTTCGTTTTCAAGATACATATGGCGCAGATAATAGGTGACAAATGGGCCAGGTAAGTTGGTGCTGTCAGAATTCCAGTAAAGAAGATCGAAGGGTTTGGGGCTCTCCCCCTTGAGGTAGTGGTCAACGACATAGTTCCAGATTAGATCGTTGGCGCGCAGCATCGAAAAGATGGTAGCGAGTTCGCTGCCCAGCATCAGCCCACCCTTGCCAATGGCCGCCTCACGGGTTACAACCATTGCTTCGTCGACCAGACACCCAAGCTCACCGCTCTCGGCAAAATCAAGGAGTGTTGTCATCAAAGTCAGGCTATGGGGGGCGGGATCGCCGCGGCTGGCGCCTACTGCCAGAGCCGATGTCAGGATCGTGCCGCCCACGCAAAAGCCAAGAACATTGGGATCAGAAACATTGGTGACTTCGCGCACCACCTCAAGGGCTGCCAACGGGCCAAGGGCCAGGTAATCGTCCCATCCGTAGTGGGCCTCTCCTAGGCCCGGGTTCTTCCACGAGATGAGAAAGACGGTATGGCCCGCTTCCACGGCAAAACGGACTAGAGAGCTCTCAGGTTGCAGGTCCATAATATAGAACTTATTGATACACGGTGGCACGATCAAGAGCGGCCGCTTCCCGACCGTTTCCGTAAGCGGTGCATACTGGATGAGCTGCATCAAAGGGTTCTCGGCAATCACCGCCCCTGGAGTGATCGCCAGGTTCTCCCCCACCACAAAGGCGCTCTCGTCGGTCATCGAGATTCGCCCCTTGCGCAGATCAGCTAGGAGATTGTCGATGCCACGCCGAATGCTCTCTCCCTGGGTTGCCAAGGCGGTGTGCACGAATTCAGGATTAAAGGCTGGGTAGTTGCTAGGCGCTAGGGCATCGAGCCACTGACGCACGACAAAGGCGACGCGGCACTTTGTCTTACCATCGGGAAAGTCGGAGGATTCGACTAACTCCATCACGCTCTGGCAAAAGAGGAGATAGGCCTGGCGCAAGTAGTCAGCCAGCCGATTGTCGCGCCAGGCAGGCGCTGCAAAACGGCGGTCCCGGTCGGCCTGGGCCACTACAGTCACCCTCTCCCCTTTTAGGAAGTGATCGAAAAGAGCCGCTTGCTCAGTCAGCCAGCGGTTGACCCACTCCTGCCAGCGTTTTGGCCTCGCCACCCAGTGCGCAATCAGTTGGGCAAGCTCTGGCGGCATCGGGGGGAAAGCGGTCGGTTGCTGGGGAAAGCCAGGAATAGCCGGAAAGAGGGGGGGAAGGGGGTTCATCATCTTTAGTCCTCCCTGGGTAAGTCACTATTATGGAGGCCATAACGCGGCAAGGGTAGCAAAGCGCCCCGTGTTTGGTCCCTCGTGTCGGTGAGAATACCACGTTTCCGGTGCTTCCCGCGTACACCAGCCGCTTTGCACCACCGCCACGGCGCCGCACTGAAAAAGCCGCGCTGCAGCAACTGCCGGGAGGTCGACGAGAAAGTGGTTCGGACGACTGCTTTGACCAATGGTCCCCATCGGCAACGGGTTGCGACGGGCAAGGGCAGCGATCACCAGCTGATCGACTTCGTAACAGCGACCGCAGATCGCCGGGCCAATCCACGCAGCAAATGGGGCACCCACTGCGGCGGCTGCCGCTTCAAGCACGCCAGCAGCCAACCCGCGCCAGCCGGCATGGGCGACAGCCACCCGCCGACAGTCGGTAGCGGCAAGAACCACTGGCAAACAATCGGCGGTAAGAAGCGCCAACCATCGCTGCGGCGTTGCCGTCACCGCTCCGTCGGCAGTTGGCGGGGCATCCGGTTCAAAAGGGGGAGCAAGCAGGGACCAGCTGCGGGCGTGAGTAGCTCCTGGGCTAGGGGCAAAAGGGGTTTGTCGATCCCAATCCCAGATGGTCACCCCATGCACCTGGTTGAGCCATAGCGGATCACTCCCTAGCGATGTGGCAAGGCGGCGCCGGTTTTCTGCAACCGCTTGCGGGCAATCGCCTACATGGGTGGCTAAGTTGGCCCTGGCGTACCCTCCTTGACTCACCCCGCCGGCGCGGGTGGTCAAGCGGATCGCCACGCCAAATTCGGCAAGCGCCGTCACTTTGATAAGCGGCAGCCCACCGGGAAGCGCAGAATCGGTTGCTGCCTGCAAGGATGCTTCTGCCTGATCCCGAATCAGGCGACTCATTGGCTTGCCTCCCCTCCTGCCGCCAGGTGGGCGCGCAAACGGTCGATATCAGGCGGCAGCGGCGATTCAAAGACCAGCGGCTCACCGCTCACTGGGTGAACAAACGAGAGAGATACCGCATGCAGTGCCTGGCGGGCAATAAGCGGATGGCGAGTGCGTCGATCCCCATAAAGGGGGTCGCCAAGGAGCGGATGGCCCGCGTGGGCAAGGTGGACCCGAATCTGGTGGGTTCGCCCAGTCTCAAGGTCACACTGGACCAAGGTAGCGAACGTTCCAAACCGTTCGAGCGGGGTCACACGGGTGACGGCCGGTTTGCCCTGGGGGACCACTGCCATCTTTACGCGCTCTTTCGGATGGCGGCCAATCGGGCCGGTCAGGGTTAGCGGCTGCGCGACAACCCCATACACGATCGCCCAGTAGCGCCGGGAAATCTCCCGTGCCGCAAGTGCGGCCACCAGCCTCTGCTGGGCGACGAGTGTTCGCGCCACCACCATCAAACCACTCGTCTCTTTATCCAGACGATGCACAATCCCAGCTCGCGGCACCTCGGCCAATACCGGATCGAAAGCCAGAAGATAGTTCATCAGGGTTCCTGTGCGATTGCCGGCGCCAGGATGGACAACCCAACCGGCGGGTTTGTCGAGAACCACAAGGTGGTCGTCGGCAAAAACCACCGGTAGGATCTGCGGCTGCGGGACTGCCTCCTCGCGCACTTCGGGTTCGACAACAGCCACCACCGTCGATCCCGGATGAAGCAGCGTTTTTGGGGAAGTGACCACCGTGCCATCGACGGCAATCTGGCCGGCCCGTATCCACCGCTGCCATTGCGAGCGCGAGAAACTGGGAGCCGCCTCTGCCAACCAACGGTCAAGACGGGTTGGCAGCCCATCTGCCCGATAGCGCAACACCATTTCCGGGCTATAATCGTCGAACAGTTCCGTGGTCGAGATTGGTTTCATGAACAAGTGGTGGCTCGCGTTAGTGGTAGCAACTTGGCTGGGTGGCTGTAGCCTGCTACCGGAAAAAATCGACGAAACCCGCAGCTGGAGCGCACAAAAACTCTACAGCGAAGCCCGCGCAGCCATTGAGGAGGGCAACTACCAGCGCGCTGCTGAGCTCTTTGAAAAGCTCGAATCCCGCTACCCCTTTGGCCGCTACGCCCAACAGGCACAGATCGAAGCAGCCTACGCCTACTACAAGCAGGGCGAGGTGGAACTGGCCCTTGCCGCCGTCGACCGCTTCTTGCGGCTGCACCCTGACCATCCCAACCTCGATTATATGATCTACCTTAAAGGTCTGATCCTCTTTAACGAAAACCGGGGGTTAATGGCAGCACTTGGCAACCAGGATATGAGCGAACGCGATCCAAAAGCGGCCAAAGAGTCACTTGAGACCTTCCTTGAGCTGCTGCGCCGCTTCCCAAACAGCCGGTATGCCGATGATGCCTATGCGCGCGCCATCTACCTCCGTAATGCCCTAGCCCGCCACGAACTGCATGTGGCCAGCTATTACCTTAAACGCGGCGCCTACGTGGCAGCAGCCAACCGCGCCAAACAGGTGCTCACCGACTACCCAGACAGCCCGGCAGTAGAGGATGCGTTGTGGGTACTTGTTCAGACCTACGATCGACTGGGGCTTACCGATCTCAAGGCCGATGCCGAACGGGTGCTCAAGCTTAATTTTCCCGATTCCGATTACCTTAAGTTTGGTGGACGGAAAGGGAAAGAGAAGCCATGGTGGCAAATCTGGTGAAGAGGGGGTTAAGAAGAGAAGCTTAAGAAGCGCTAGAAAGAGTGCTGCGGAAAAAAGCCCAGCGCCGCGTTATCCTAGCCCACTGGACGAAAAAATGGCGCGCCCGGAAGGATTCGAACCTCCGACCCCCTGGTTCGTAGCCAGGTACTCTATCCAACTGAGCTA
>Ga0209750_1000376_pt1 | contig 23425 bp, 17 predicted proteins | sample YNPBryulayer2012_FD_185813 | JGI IMG/M metagenome (GOLD analysis project Ga0209750, IMG submission 185813) | Anoxygenic and chlorotrophic microbial mat microbial communities from Yellowstone National Park, USA - YNP Bryant MS upper layer 2012... ...
AGTGTTGAGAAGTGGCAAAAAGAATTTGAGAAACACGATATGAAATTGTCATTTTGTTCTGCACATCAATTTACGCTGTTTAACAGATATATTCCGTCCATCCGTATTCTGCGTCCCATTTTAGATTTTGTTAAAATTTATTTGGATTATCCGTTAGAGTATGTGCTGATGAATCTATACGCAGGCAGAACTTCCAAATTAAGCATGCAGCATGTAATGGTGTTCGAGAAACTTCCGAAATACTAAACAATCTGTCATTTCACTCTATGTCTGTCCTAAAAGAAATTTTCATGAAAAAAACCGTTCAAAATATGAACCAATAAGAACTCGCACTTGTCCCCTATGTGGCACAATGTCGGAACATGCTGATTTTTATACACAAGACGGAATACCATTTCGCAAGTGCAACTGCAGCATGGCGTATGCTATCAAGTAATGTCTAAGACCGCCGTGATGGATTTTTACTGGAAGTCGGGCGGACACGAACAGCGTAAAGACCAACTTCGCACTGTCTCTGCCGACACAGCACAATATGAACGATACCTCAAGCGTATTGTGAAATATGAGCAAGTTGGGCTGCTCATTGGCGCTGGAACATGGGCGGGACACTTTATGGAGCCGGCTCAAAAATTTGGTTTCGCAGTTAAAGGCTACGAAGTCATTCCAGCAACGTGTGAAGCGGCTAACGCTTCAGGCTACGATGTGACAATGGGATTCTTTGAAGATGTGTACGATGTAGTGGAAGAAGCATCGGTTGTAACAGCTTGGGAGATGCTGGAACATGCTTACGAAGCAAGACGATTTTTGGAATCAGAGAAGTTTAAGGTGGAAACAATTTTTACCGTCGGTGGAACCGACATAGCGAATGTGCTATCTTGTTTTTTTTGCCGCAATGCATTCAACAGTTACAATAATTTGATAAAGGAAAGAAAAAAGACAAAAATCCTCTTTTCAGAGCGATTGATACTGCGTTGCATTATCCTGTTATGTCTGAATATCGCACCTATTATCTTTGCGATTGCTCGAAAGACTTCGTGATATGGCTCTTATTCGTTACCTTCGCCTTTTACTTAACCACATCAAAAAAAACTTGGGTACTGTGCTCTCACAGCATAGTCCCGCAGATAACAGCATTGCATACAGGCTTTCATGCTGTCGCCCCAAAACCCTTGTCAAATCTGCACGATGCAGAGCGCGCACTTTCACACAACTTCAGCGTGTTTGGACACAGCGTCCAACTCCCTGAAAAAATAGATTGGCACTTCGACCCGCTTTCAAACTACACTTGGGATAGGCAGGCACCCTCACACACATTTAATTTCTTGAATGCGCCGAAAGCCGATGTGAGAGTCGTTTGGGAACTTTCACGCTTTCAGCAGTTGCCAGTGCTTGCCACTGCATTCTTGCAAACCCGCAACGAAAAATATCTGCGTGAAATCGTCTTGCAAGTTGAAAGTTGGATTGAACAAAATCCCTTAGGCTTTGGCGTGCATTGGGTTGTGCCGATGGAAGCATCGATTCGCGCTGTCAATTGGATAACGACCCTTGCTTTGCTCAAAGACGATGCACCACCGACACTTGTAAAATCAATGCTGCGCAGCCTCTCCGAACATGCCGCATACATCTATTGGAACATCGAGTTCGGCAAGAAAAATGGCAATCACTATCTTTCCAACGGCATGGGACTCTTGTGGCTCGGTGTGTTTCTCGGCGAAAAAAAATATGTGCGCAAAGGCTTAGCGATTGTCGAAGAATCCATGCGTGAGCAAGTCTACGACGACGGAGTCGATTATGAAAAGTCCGTCTCGTATCACGGTTTGGTGTTGGAGATGTTCGAGCTCTCACGCCTCATCTGTGAAGCAAACGGCATTGAACTCTCGCCTGAGTTTTATCGCAAACTGCACGCCATGAGACGTTTCCTTGCCGCCGCCACAAAACCCAACGGCGAGCGCTGCAACATCGGCGACGACGACAGCGGCAGTGTGCTGCATCACAGCATGCAAATACACGAGCTTGATAGTCCGCACTGTGCATCATCTGAACTGTTTAAGCACGGCGGATTTGCGGTGCTGCGCCATCGCGATACCCATCTCTTTTTTGATTTCGGCGACATCGGCATGCAAGGCTACGGCGGACACGGACACAACGACACGCTCTCGTTTGAACTTTTTTTCAACGGAGAACATCTCATCGTCGACTCTGGCACATTTAACTATACCTTGTTTCAGGATGAGCGGCAACAGCTACGCAGCATTGAAGCGCATAACACCATTCAAATCGATGGAAAAGAACTCGTGCCGTTCCGAAATCTCTGGTCTATCGTTGCCGATACCACACAGCCTAAATTGATTCAGTGGATAAGCCATGAACAGCGCGATGAAATCACCGCTGAAATCAACAACAACGGTGTAAGACACCAACGCACCATTTGCTTCGACAAACTAAGCGGCGTGATTGACATCATGGATAAACTTTCAGGCAAAGGAAAACACTTAGCAGTGTCGCGCTTGCACTTTCATCCAAGTCTTTCGCCAACGCTGGATGGCAATACAATTGTAGCTGGGAGTGCTCGCATCAGCATTGAAGGTGCATCACGTATCTTGCTAAAAGAAAGTCAATACTCAAAAGGGTATTACCAAAAAGTCAGAAATGTAAAAGCCGAACTCTGCATTGAATTTGAAACGGCATGGCAAGGCCGCATAAAATTTGAACGGCTTAAGCCGTAAAAAACTCACCAAACAAAAAACATGTGTGGCATCGCTGGCATTTTTAATTATGGCAATTCTCCCACGCTCATTTCAGAGCCAGTGCTTAGGGCAATGACCGCAGAAATTGCTCATCGCGGACCTGATGACGACGGAATCTACATCTCACCTGACCGAAAAATCGGCTTCGGCTTCCGACGATTGGCAATTATTGACCTCTCGCCTGCTGGACACCAACCAATGAGCAACCGACTCAATTCCAAGCATCCTGACGGTGATATTTGGATTGTCTTCAACGGCGAAATTTACAACCATAGAGAACTAAGAGCAGAACTTGAGCAAAAAGGCTATCGCTACCAAGGGCGCTCCGACACGGAAACCATTCTCTACGCCTATCAAGAATGGGGTATTGAGTGCATTAAGAAATTCTACGGAATGTTTGGCATGGCAATATGGGATGCACGCAAAGAAGAACTGTATTTAATCCGCGACCGCATTGGCATCAAGCCGGTGTATTACACATTCCAGCATGGAGCGCTCTTCTTTGCGTCTGAAATCAAAGCCTTGCTCAAACACCCAAGTATCTCGAAAGCCTTGAATTTACAGGGACTTTCAGACTATCTCTCGCTGCTCACAACACTGCCGGGCGAAACGATGTTCAAAGGCATCTTCAAGTTGGAAGCAGGACACTATGCGCGAATTGATAAACACGGCGAACTACAAAAGGTCAAGTATTGGGACTTAACGCACGAGACTGAATCGTTTCCGCAAGAAAAATTTTACATTGAGTCGTTCTGCGTCGATAACATTCGTCGACTCCTACGCGATTCTATCCGGCTGCGGATGATGTCGGATGTGCCGTTTGGCGTGTTGCTCTCTGGCGGCATTGATTCCTCGATGAATGTGGCGCTGATGTCGGAACTTATGTCGCGCCCAGTGGAGACCTTTACCGTAGGTTTCAAGAATTTGGAGAAATACAATGAGTTGCAATACGCACGCCAAATTGCCAAAGAATTTCAGACCAATCATCATGAGATTTTGCTAACGGAGCAAGATGCGATTGACTTTCTGCCGAAGATGGTCTGGCATCAAGATGAGCCGAATGCTGACCCAGTGTGTGTGCCGCTGTATTTTGTAAGCAAATTAGCGCGCGAGTCAGGCACGATTGTGGTGCAAGTCGGTGAAGGCTCGGATGAAGAATTTTCAGGCTACGTGCACTACTTGCGAGAGTGGCGATACTATCACTACTACTACTCACTTCTGCCCGATGCACTCAAGCATTTGCTGTATTACGCTGTAAGAAAAGTAAAAGGCGATACGCTGCCTACAGAGTATGCACGCCGTGCCAGCGAAAACGATGTGCCGTTCTACGGTGGCGCCGTAAGTTTTACCGAGGAAATGAAAAAGTCCCTGCTGACCGATTCATTTCGGCGCAAGGTGCACTCAAGTGGCAGACTTGCTGAGCGCTGTTTTGCTGACTTGAAAAGATTGCTTCCAGATGCTCGCAGTGAAGAGTATCTGCGCAAAATGATTTATGCAGAATTCAAAGGCAGGCTCGCCGAACTGCTTCTGATGCGCGTCGATAAAATGTCCATGGCAGTCTCCGTTGAGGCGCGTGTGCCATTTCTTGACCATCGCTTGGTGGAGTTTGCTTTTCGCATTCCGCAGCAACTCAAAATCAAACATGGCGAACCGAAATACATTCTGAAAAAAGCTGCAGAAGGCATTCTGCCACACAACATTATCTACCGCAAAAAGCAAGGCTTTGCTGCACCATCAAGCGAATGGCTACGAAATGGGAAGCTGTCGCAAATAGCAGAAGCACGGATTTTGGGGTCAGGACTGATGAATAAGTATCTTTTCAGCAAAAAATATATCAAGCATCTCTTCGAGGCGCACCGTGGCGGAAAGCGAGGATATGGCGCACAGCTCTGGACACTGCTCGTGCTGGCAGAGTGGTATGCCCAACACTTTGAAAACGCATCACTTAAGCCAGAAGATTGAAAACCTTTGCACGATTGCGTATCTTTGGGCCAAAAGAAAACCTCAACACCGTTCGTTGTGCCAGAATTTTACACATCGTATCGCCAGCTGCGCGAGCAATTGCTATCGGGGGCGACAACATGCGAAAGCGTGGTCCAGCAGTATCTCGAGCAAATTGAGCGCACCAAACACCTCAATGCCTTCATTAGTGTATTTGAGAAAACGGCAATTGCACGGGCAAAAGCCTTAGACCAGAAATTGGCAGAAGGCAAGCCAGTGGGAAAACTCTTCGGGATGCCCATGGCGATTAAGGACAACATTGCGATTGCAGGCGAGCGACTGACCTGCGCATCTAAAATTCTCTCAAACTATGTGAGTGTCTTCAACGCCACAGCAATTGAGCGTTTGCTGAATGAGGACGCCATTTTCCTTGGCAAAACGAACATGGATGAATTTGCTATGGGCAGTTCTAACGAAAATTCCTACTTCGGAGCGGTAAAAAATCCGTTGGATAATGAGCGCGTGCCCGGTGGCAGTTCGGGCGGTTCGGCGGCGGCGGTGGCGGCAAATTGTGCGCTCACGGCGCTGGGGTCCGATACAGGCGGTTCGGTGCGTCAGCCTGCATCGTTTTGTAACATTGTGGGGCTGAAACCAACCTACGGCAGAGTATCGCGCTACGGTTTGGTAGCATTTGGCTCATCATTCGACCAAATTGGCGTGTTCTCAAAGACGGTTGAAGATGCGGCATTGGTCTTGGAAGTGATTGCTGGCGAAGACCCGCGTGATGCTACGTCTGCAAACGTGCCTGTGCCACACTATAGCAGAGAAATGCAGTTGAGTGACACCATCGCTCATACTGAGGAATCGGTGCCAAGCACAAAGACTCTGAAAGGATTCAAAATCGGCGTGCCAAGAGAGTTTTTCACAGAAGCATTAGACAAGGAAGTGGAGCGCATCATTCGTGCAAAGTTGCAGGAGCTCACCGAGCGAGGTGCAACGCTAACCGAGATAACACTGCCACACTCGGAATATGCACTGGCAACATACTACATTTTAGCCACGGCAGAAGCTTCATCAAATCTGGCACGCTACGATGGTGCACGATACGGCTATCGCGCAGAAAATGTAAGAGACCTCAATGAAATGTATGTGCGCTCTCGCAGCGAAGGCTTTGGCACCGAAGTCAAACGGCGAATCATGCTGGGCACATATGTGCTCTCGGCTGGCTACTACGATGCATACTACAAAAAAGCACAAAAAGTGCGCCGCCTCATTCGCGAAGATTATCAAAAAGCATTTAAGGAAGTTGATGTCATCGTCTCACCGACATCGCCATTCCCACCGTTTCGTCTAGGCGAAAGGCTCAGCGACCCGCTGCAGATGTATTTGGCAGACATTTACACTGTGCCGATGAATCTGGCAGGTGTGCCAGCCATAAGCATACCAGCTGGCTTGACCGCACAAGGGTTACCAATCGGGATTCAATTCGTAGCAAACGCATTTGAGGAAACCAAGCTCTTTCAGGTGGCGCACGCACTGGAGATGCAAGCACAAAGCACCTGAAATAAGCAAGGCATCAAAATCACTCAAGAAAAAACACAATGAGCGTATTAGTTAGCAGAGAAACCCGTTTAGTGGTGCAGGGCATCACTGGAAACGAAGGCACCTTCCATGCCGCACAGATGCTGGAATATGGCAAGGAGTTCGGGATTGACTACCTTGTCGCTGGCGTCACCCCGGGAAAAGGCGGCACGCACTACGCAGGCAATGAGAAAGACCGATTCATTCGTGAAGTGCCTGTCTACAACACGGTGCGTGAGGCAGTTGCCGCACAGCGTGTGAATACCTCCATCATTTATGTGCCAGCACCTTTTGCCGCCGATGCCATCATGGAAGCGGCTGAAGCTGGGATAGAAGTGATTGTGTGCATCACAGAAGGCATTCCAACCGCCGACATGATGAAAGCATATTGGTTTGTCAAAGAAAAGGGCGCTATCCTTATCGGACCAAATTGCCCGGGCGTGATTACGCCTGAAGAAGCCAAAGTTGGTATCATGCCGGGCTTTATCTTCAAGAAGGGCAATATCGGCGTGATTTCTCGCAGTGGCACACTCACCTACGAGTCGGTGTCGCAGCTAAGCAAGTTAGGGCTGGGACAATCGACCTGCATTGGAATTGGCGGCGACCCCATCATTGGCACTCGCTTCATTGATGCCGTGAAAATGTTTGCCAAAGACAAAGAGACAGAAGCCCTTGTCCTGATTGGCGAAATTGGTGGCAATGCCGAAGAAGAAGCGGCCGCTTACATCAAGAGAAATTACAAAAAGCCAGTTGTCGGTTTTATTGCTGGGCGCACTGCTCCGCCGGGCAGACGAATGGGACATGCTGGCGCAATTGTATCGGGCGGAAAAGGCACAGCCGATGAAAAACTTGCAGCCATGAAAAAAGCCGGCATCCACATCGTGGAAAACCCAGCGGATATTGGCGAAACCATGCTATATGTCTTGAGCAAAGGGTAAGTCCCTAACAAAGTATGGAGGTGCATCAATGAGAAAAGAGGGCGCTGTTCCCGTTCCATTGCAAGTGCCTCTGGGGGCAAGGCACACGCATACAGTCGCCCTCTTTTCGAAAGTAAATCTAAGGCAGGGCTCTTAGTGAAGTCCTAAGCAAATCCTAAGAAAAACCTAATCCGCCCAAAATTGCCTTCACACCAAAGCTGGAGCGTTCAAGGAACATCTTCATCTGCCTTAGTGTTAAGGTCGGCATCGCAAAGAAATCCCGCATTGGAGAATGGCACTCGTTAAAATTTTTCTACAAGTCAACTTGCGGCATGCAACCCAAGAGTGGGGAAAGTTTCTGCTCTCGGTGTTTGGGGTGGCAGTTGGCGTAGCAGTCTTTCTTGCCATTCGCCTCTCGAACTATTCGGCGTTCAAGTCGTTTGAAGCCACAATCGATAATGTCAATGGCAAAGCGAATGCACAAATCCAATCGCGTAGCGGCGTGCTCTTTTCACAAAGTGTCTTCAAGCAAGTCTTGGAGCTAAAAGAACGGTTGCCAGCGCTCAAAGCCGCAACGCCTGTAACCGAGCAAATCTCTCGCATCAAAGGCACCGATGAAACCCTCATCATTCTCGGCATTGATATTTTCTCCGACCGCCACTTCCGCACATATGAAGACCTCGATGGCGCCGATAGCGAAACATTTCTCCGATTTCTGCTGGAGCCAAATACCATCATCATCTCACAGCGCTTTGCCGAACGCTATCAGCTCAAAAAAGGTCAAACCGTCGAGCTCTTTGCCGATGGGCTCATGAAGCAAGTCAAAATTATCGGCATCTTCAAAACCGATAGACCAACAAATGAAGTCGCCAATTCCTTTGCTGTCATGGATATTGAGCAGGCGCAGCGTGCATTTGGCAAAGAAGGTAAGCTGAATAAAATCGACTTGATACTCGATGACTCGCAAAGTCAAGTGCTGAAAAAATATCTCTCCGAAGTCTTGCCAGAGGATGTGGAAGTGGTTTCAGCAAAAAATCGCGGTGAGCAAGTCGCCAAAATGCTCTCTGCGTTCGAAATGAACCTTGCGGCACTTGCCTTTATCAGTTTGCTGGTAGCCATGTTTCTCATCTACAACACGATTACCACCAATGCGATTCGTCGGCGAAGAGAAATTGGCATCTTGCGTGCTTTAGGACTCGGTGCGCTGGAGGTGTTCTCGCTCTTCATCTTGGAAGCCTTGCTGATTGGCGTATTAGGCAGCGCGCTGGGCGTTGGGCTGGGGATTATGCTGGCGCATTATACGCTGCAAAGCGTGGCAAGCACCATCACAGCGCTCTACATCTTTGTTGCTGTCAAAGAAGTGCAAATCGATTGGGCGGTTTGTGCCTCGGCATTTGGAATCGGAGTGGTGGCATCGGTGGTGTCGGCGCTGTATCCAGCGCTGGAAGTCTATAGGGTGCATCCGCGCGAAGCCTTTCATGTTCAAGCCTTCGAGCAGAAGTTTTCACTGAATTTGCGGCGCATCGTGATAAGCAGCGTCACGCTGTTGATATTGGGCGTCCTACTGGCGCAGTTGCCCAGTTTGAATGGCAAACCGATTTTCGGCTATGCGTCAGCGGTTTGTGCAATCTTGGGGTTTGCTTTGCTCTCACCGGAAGTGGTAGTGCTCTTGCGCCGCCTGTTTGAACGCGCAGCAAAGCGGCTCTTCGGCATCGAGGGCAAATTAGCAGCCAACAACCTTGCTGAGTCACTTAACCGCACGGCGACAGCCATCAGCGCCTTGATGGTTGCCGTGGCCATGCTAATTGGCATCAGTGTCATGGTCGGCAGTTTTCGCCAAACGGTGGCATACTGGATTGACCAAACGCTTCGAGCAGATGTGTTCATTGCGCCTGCTGAACGCTTTGCAGTCGGGTCGAATGTGCCAATTGCGCGAGAGGTGCTCGACTACGTGCGCGCCTTGCCTGAAACCAAAGCCGTAGATGAATTCTCTGCACGCCCGATTACGCTCGATGGCAAGCCAACTGTGCTGTGCGCCCCAAATTTTGAGACCGTCAGGAATTGCACGCAGTTGCTTTTCCGAAAAGGCAATAGCCACGACATTTTAAGTGAGGTAGTTGCAAACGAACAAACAGTAGTCGTGACAGAAGTCTTCGCCAATAAGTTCGGCTACCGTGAAGGCGATTCCCTGACGCTGGTGTCGCCAACAGGAACGCGCAAGTATCGCATTGCTGGCGTCTACTACGACTATGCGTCCGACCGAGGCTTGATTGCTATGCACCGAGCGCATTTTGAGAAATTTTGGCAGGATAACAAACTCAACAACATCGGCGTCTACCTGCATGACAAATCGCAGGCGGAGCGTATCGTTGAGCAAATCCGCAAGACCTTTGCTGACCGAGCCCCAATTTTGGTCTACTCAAACTTAGGGCTGCGCCGCCGTGTGTTAGATGTCTTCGACCAGACCTTTGCCATCACATATGTATTGCAGTTTGTGGCGATGGCAGTTGCAGCGATGGGGGTGATTAGTTCGCTAATGGCTATCATTTTAGAGCGGCGCCGAGAAATTGGCATCCTGCGCTCAGTAGGTGCAAGTGCAGAGCAAGTGCGAAACATCACGCTCATTGAAGCGGCGTTGATGGGCGTAATGGCGTCTGTGCTAGGCATTGTGTGCGGCATGGTCTTAGCGTTGATTCTGATTTATGTCATCAACTTGCAGTCATTTGGCTGGACGATTCAGGTGCATTTGCCAATAGGTGCCATCCTTAGTGCAGTGCTACTGGTGGTGGCAACAGCTCTGGTGTCAGGATGGATTCCAGCTCGCTATGCCATGCGTTTGGCTGTGGCTGAACAAGTTCGCTTTGAATGAGTGCTAAAGCATGCGCCGCCTCTGATACAGCCGAGAAGCCTCGTCAGCAGTCTTCACCAAATTGGGAATGTTCAAAGGCTTGGTGAAAAATTGGTAAATCAGGCGCTCTTTGAGAAAGGGCTCAACTTTCTCAAAATCCACAAAGCCTGACATCATGATGATAAAGAGGTCCTTATCCACCGCTCTAAGTTTTCTTGCTAACTCAATGCCATTCATCTCAGGCATTGCATAATCAACAATACACACAGAAACCCGACCTTTATTTTCCTTGATAAACTCCAAGGCAGGTTTTCCAGCAGAAAACGTGGCAACCTCATGGGTCATGGCAAAAATCTGCTTGAGCGCCTCTAAGAGGTCGACGTTATCATCAACAATTACGAGCATACAGTTGTGATTAGTTCTTGTTTTTATGAATAGTTGAAGCACTATCTGGGTAATCCGTAATGAGACCATCGACTCCGAGCTCAAGCAGAGCCTTCATGTCGCTAAGGGTATTGACCGTCCAAGGAATGAGCTTCATGCCACGCTGATGCACCTGAGCAACCAGCTCAGCATTGACGAGGCGGTAGTACGGACTGTAAATATCTGGTGTGAACCCTAAGCGTTGAAGATTCTCGCTAAGGCTCATGGTGTTTTCGACGAGCAGGGCGAGTGAGAGGGTTGGATCGAGTTTGCGCATGGCTTGCAGGGCGCGCACATCAAAAGATTGTACAGTTGTTCGGGCAATCATACCAGCTTGTTGAAGTTCTTTGTAGAGCAGTTGGGCAAATTCGTCGGGGGCGGGATGAAATTTCCCATCGCCTTCGGGTGTAGATTTGATTTCAATGTTGAATCGCACAGGCTTGAGCTTGTGCTGGAGGCAGTAAGCGTCGACTTCACGAAAGACATCAGAGAGCAGGGGTTTGGTTGCGGCAATCGGTTGTTGCCTTGGAAAACGAGCATGACCGCGTTTGCCCACATCAAAGCGCTGAATTTCGCTGTAAGTCATCTCGTAGATGTTGAACTGTTTTTCCGTAGCCGCATCAATAGGAGTGCCATCTGGTGCGGTGCTAATTTCATGCGAAAACCACGGTTCGTGCGAGACCACGATACGCTTATCTTTTGAGACCACGACATCGCACTCTAAGGTATTAACGCCATACTCCAGCGCCTTGAGAAAGGATGGAATGGTATTTTCAGGGGCAAGACCGCGTGCGCCGCGATGACCTTGCAAATCAAACTCCTTTAGGTAGGTTGCCTCTGATGTAGGGGGTGAGTGTTGCATAACGGCACAGCCCAAAACAAAGGTTAAAGAAATCAGTGTAGAAGAAAAAATCCGCAAAGCTATCATGAAAATTTAGTTTTGCACATCGCTTTTGGCTTCAATACCGAGTCGCTTCATTTGGTAGCGCAAAACATGGCGCTCAATGCCCAAGAGTTTAGCGGCGCGCAGTTGGTTGCCACGTGTCTGCGCCAGTGCGGCTAAGATATACTCTCGCTCGATACATTCAAGGTGTGCTTTAAGAGAAAAGTTATCAGGAAATTTTATAGCTGACACAGTATCGGCGTAAGTTTCGCCAGCAGGTAAACCCTCGTGGGCAGGGGGCGAAGTTGATGCAGTTGATGCGGTAGGCGTTTCCACATCAATGGCAAGCCCTAAATGTTCTGGCTGGATTATTCCATCACTTGGAGTGATAATTGCGGCGCGTTCGACAACATTCTTCAATTCACGCACATTGCCTTTCCATTTGTAGGAAAGAAGTGCTTTGAGCGCACTGTCGGAAAATGTCAAACGCTTGCGCATCGTTTGGGAGAAAAGATTAAGAAAAAAACTGGCTAAGTGTGTAATGTCTTCTGCACGCTCACGCAAGGGCGGTATGACAATCGGAAAGACTTGCAAACGATAGTAGAGGTCTTCACGAAACTGACCTTTCTCGATAGCGAGCGCAAGGTCTTTGTTCGTGGCAGCAATGATGCGCACATCCGTCTTGATTTCTTTCAGACCGCCGACACGACGAAAACTTTTGGTCTCCATCACTTTCAAAACCTTTGCCTGCATGGTCAGCGGCATATCGCCAATTTCATCTAAGAAAAGCGTGCCCCCATCTGCATATTCAAGCAGACCAATCTTTTTGCTACGCGCATCCGTAAATGCCCCGGGCTCATGACCGAAAAGTTCCGACTCTAAAAGATTATCTGGAATTGCAGCACAATTGAGCTCGACAAAAGGTTTGGATTTGCGTGCCGATTGCAAGTGAATGAACTGCGCAACATGCTCTTTGCCAACACCACTTTCACCAAGAATTAAAACAGTGGTATTGTTGGTCTGCGCCACTTGAGAAGCAAGCTCATAGACTTTGCTCATCTGTGGTGAAGGACAAAGCACAAACTCTGACTTGATGGCACGCCTGGCAAAGGTCTCTTGCAAGTAGCGAACCTGATGTTTGAGAGAAATTTTCTCGACAAGTTTTGCAACGGCAAGCTTTAATGTCTCCAAATCAAAAGGCTTCAGAATGTAATCGGCAGCGCCTTGACGAATCGCCTCAATTGCAGTCGGCACAGAGTTGTAGGCGGTCAGCATCAGAACCTGAATACTTTCATCAAATGCTTTGAGTTCAGCCAGCACTTGCAATCCATTCATATCTGGCATCATGAAGTCGAGAATCACAATGTCTGGGGAAAATTTTTTCACAACACTCAATGCTTCTCGTCCGTTGTGAGACACTTCAACATGGTAGCCTTCCTCGGTGAGGACTTCCTTAACAAACTCGGCAACCGAATACTCATCATCGACGACCAAGATGCTTGTCATAGCGGCAGGACTTTATTGTTTTGATGGTGTTAGGTGTTATGCGATTTGTGCCCTTGGGCAGAATCGAACTGCCGACACACGGTTTAGGAAACCGCTGCTCTATCCACTGAGCTACAAGGGCGAAGGAACTCTCTCAACACCGCAAGTAAAACCGCTCCGAAATCTACCGTGAAGAATGCTCCCAGCCATGGATTCTAAACTGAGAACTTAGCAGAAGTCTATGTGCTCAACACCGTGCAATGAATATACACAAAAATGTGCCGTTGCACTATTTTTGCTCGGCTCGAGAAGACTCCGCTCACAAAACAAACATGCCTTGCACAAATGCTACCCTTGAAACTTTTTCGCGAACCTAAGTGTGTTTTCTGGCGTAAGGGTCTATGCTGAATATAGCAGTTTAATTTTAACCAAGCGCAATTCTCAAATGTGGCGAACCTTCAGTTTGGGTTCACTGAGCATGGCATTCTTGCTGTGGATGGTCATCAGCACAGCATGTCAGCAGCGAGAAGCCTTCCAGTATGCCTCACCTGCTTATACACTCGTATTGCCAAAAGACCATGCAGCGCATCGCAAATTCCGAACTGAATGGTGGTATTACACTGGACATCTTACTTCAAAAGAAGGGCGCAAATTTGGCTACCAGCTTACCTTTTTCCGTACTGCACTATCGCTGCAGGATGCAAAGCCAAGCGAAGAAATGGCACAGAAGCATGTTTATTTTGCACACTTTGCCATCACTGATGAAGACAATCGCCAATTCTACTTCAAGGAAAAGCAGTCGCGCGGAGCATTTGGCGAAGCGAATGCAGAAGAAGATTACTACAAGGTATTCATCGGAAATTGGTCGGTGCAAGATGTGGGCAAATACATGCTGTTGCAAGCCGAGACCGATTCAATGGAGCTGGTGTTGATTCTCGAGCCACTTAAACAAGCAGTCTTGCACGGCGAAAAGGGCTATTCTCGCAAAGGTGATTCACCGCAGAATGCCTCCATGTATTACTCCTACACGCGTCTGAAATCTACAGGCGCACTCACGCTTAACGGTGTGCGCTACACAGTGGAAGGCGAAAGCTGGAAAGACCATGAATTCGGCACATCGCAATTAGACCAAAATTCTGTGGGCTGGGATTGGTTTTCCATGCAGCTTTCCGATAGCACTGAGCTGATGCTCTATACCTTGCGGCAGACGGATGGAAGTGTCGGACGCTTCTCGAGCGGCACATTCGTCGCTGCAGACGGAAGCACACAACACCTGACCAAAGATGAATTCAACATAGAAGTCTTGGCACAATACACTTCCAAAAAGTCTGGAGCGACCTATCCCGCAAAGTGGAACATTAGCGTGCCAAAAATAGGCTTGAAGGTTACGCTGACGCCAACTGTGCAAGAGCAGGAGCTTATCACGCAGGAGTCAACACGCATTACATACTGGGAAGGCAGCGTAAGCATTACTGGCACCCGCGAAGGAAAGCCATTGACAGGAAAAGGCTATGTGGAACTAACAGGCTATGCTAAGCCTCTTAATCTCTAGGTTGTGTCGACCTGAAAAGGATATGACTTGAGCCGATTATGACCAGTGTCTTGCAAATGCACTGTCATGCTGAGCGAAGCGTAAGCGAAGTGAAGCATCCATAATGGGTTCCTCGCTCTGGCTCGGAATGACATCTTCACCCCTGTCATGCTGAACGAAGTGAAGCATCCACAATGGATTCCTCGCTTGCGCTCGGACTAACAAAAGACAAGTGCGGAGCAGTGTGGCAAAACCTACACATTCATTTGTCAACACGACATAAGCAAAAGAGATATGCTGGATGATTTGCCCAAAGAAGCATTCTTGCGTCAGGATGAGTCGCCAGATGAGCTGTTTTACAGTGTGCCTCGCTTTGTAACACACATTGATGAAGGTGCAATTGCCGCCGTCACGCAGCTCTATCGAGAATACTTTCCGCCCAACTCAGTGATTTTGGATTTGATGAGCAGTTGGGTAAGCCACCTGCCTGAAGAGGTGCAATACCAGCGCGTGGTAGGTTTGGGAATGAATCGTGAAGAGTTGGCGGCAAACCCGCGCCTAAGCGAATTTGTGGTGCAAAATCTTAATGTAAATCCCATCCTTCCCTTCAAGGATAGCGAATTTGACGGTGCTGGCATCTGCGTCTCAATTGACTACCTGACCAATCCTGTGGCTGTGCTGCGCGAAGTCGGGCGTGTGCTTAAGCCTGATGCACCGCTGGTGATTACGTTTTCAAACCGATGCTTCCCGACCAAAGCAATTCTCATTTGGCTCTGCACCAACGATGTACAGCATCAATACTTGGTCAAGTATTTTTTGGAAAAAGCTGGCAACTGGTATCGGATTGAGCTATTGGACCGTAGCCCAAAGCAGGGCGACCCGCTTTACGCTGTGGTAGCACGCCGATTACCAAGTTGAGAAAATTTCGTCAAGGTGCTTGACAATGCGTTCAGCAGTGCGTCCGTCCCACTTTTCGGGAATTTTGCCTTTCTTTGCTTTCCCAGAAAGTGTGCGCAAAGCGGTTTCACAAACTTCCTTTTCATCGGTACCAACAAGCAAGTTTGTGCCGACTTCAATAGTAATCGGGCGCTCTGTGTTTTCACGCATGGTCAGGCAAGGGACGCCTAAAACGGTGGTTTCCTCTTGCACTCCACCTGAATCGGTGATAACCAAAGCCGCCTCTTTCATCAGTTTCAAGAAATCAATGTAGCCCTGCGGTTCAATGAGTTGCAGACCAGAGATGGCTTGGGCTTTTTCAAGAAGTCCAAATGTTTGCAACATCTTGTGGGTGCGCGGGTGGATAGGAAAAACAATCTTGGATTTTGTAGCAATAGTCTCAAAGATGCGGAGAATTTTTTCAAGACTGTCTTTCTCATCCACATTGCTGGGGCGATGTAAAGTAACCAGTGTATAACTCTTAGGCGATAAGCCTAATTGCTCGAGAATCTTTGAGGCATTGGCTTTCTCGATGTGCGAGACGAGGCAATCAATCATGATATTGCCCACGAAGAAAATTTTTTCGTCGGGCACACCTTCCTTCATGAGGTTATAGACGCCAGAAGGCTCACTGACAAAAAGCAGGTCGGAGACACTATCGGTAACAATACGGTTGATTTCTTCAGGCATGGTGCGGTCGCCACTGCGCAAGCCGGCTTCAATGTGAGCAACGGGCACGAGCATTTTTGCCGCAACAATAGAGCATGCCAGCGTAGAGTTGACATCGCCAACGACAATAACCATGTCTGGCACCTCCTTTTGCAAGACTTTCTCAAACTCGACCATTATCTTTGCGGTCTGTTCGGCATGAGAGCCAGAGCCGACGCCCAAGTAAATATCGGGTTGTGGAAGTTGAAGTTCCTCAAAGAAAACTTTGGACATTTTCTCGTCGTAATGCTGACCTGTGTGCAAGATGATTGAGTGATAGCGCTGAGTCTTTTGCAGTTCTCGATGCAGGGGCGCAATTTTCATAAAGTTGGGTCGCGCGCCAGCAACTAAGATGAGTTTTCGCAAGCTAAAGAATGCGTTTTGCGTTTAACAGAACATACAAGAAAGTGATACACAAAAATAACATTTTGCTATGGATTCGTGTAGGGCTAGTCTGGGGGCTGTGCGGCGTAGCATGCTCATGGTGCAAGGCACAAACCAGAGTTGCATCAAATCCAACACCAAAGCCCTCGCAAGATACGGTAAAGTTGGTTACGGTGGTCTTAGAGCGCGCCAATGAAGTAACTGGCGGGGAATTCATTGACTCGACGGTCTCACCACCGCTACTTGAGGAATTTCGTGCCGCCACTGGCAATGTGCTCTTTCGTGAAAGTACGACAACCGTGGAATGCGATACAGCAGTGCAATTTCTGACCACACGCAAAATTCGTGTCGTGGGCAATGTCAAAATCGTGCGCGATACGGTAACGATTACTGGCTACGAAGGTTTCTACTTTCCAGATGCGCGTCGCTCTGAACTCAAAAAAGATGTAACGCTTTCCGATACCAAAGTGCTACTCAAAAGTGATTCTGGCATTTATTTAGGCAATCAACGCTGTGCAATTTTCAGTGGTAGTGTCTCGCTCAAGGATAGCGCAAGTATGGTCTTTTGTGATAGCCTGGTCTATTTTCGCGACAATGCGCGCTCGCAAGCCTTCCGCAATGTTCGCCTCATCAACTTTGCCGACAATGCCATCATCACAGGCGGATATGCTGAACACTTCAACAATAGTGGATATAGCTTCATCATTCAGCAGCCACTGCTAACTAAAATTGATAGCACGCAAAACGGCAAGGTTGATACGCTCTTGATTCGTGCCGTGAGAATGGACTCCTATCGCGGTCAGCAAGATAGTGTGCCTCGCATAGAGATGCAGGATAGCGTGAGAATTCGCTGGGGTACCGACCTTTATGCCAAAGCAAAAAATGCAACATATCGGCTCAAAGACCAAAAAATTTTGCTCTACGGTCAACCTATTGTCTGGTTCGAGCGCTCACAACTTACTGGCGACTCCATGGTAGTGCAACTCAAGGAGCGTGAAAAAAAACTGCGTATCGAGAAAGTCTATATCTATCGAAATGCATTTTTGGTATCGAAGGACTCGCTTGATAAAACGGGGCTAAAGTTCAATCAAGTCTCTGGGATAGATATGGTTATCACGTTCGATGACAGTGCGCGTATTCAACAGGCAGATGTCTACAAGCAAGCTCGAAGTTTGTATTACACCTACGATGGCACAAAGCCACGCGGCGCCAACGCATCGAGCGGTGATGAAATCAACATTTACTTTCGTAACAACCGCGTGCGTCGAATTCGAGTTCGAGGCGATGTGGAAGGCGAGCAGTATCCTGAGCGGTTACTGTTTCGCAAGGATTTGAACCTGCCCGGATTTCAGTGGCGCGAAACCGAAAAGCCAGTGCTATGAACCCCCTGACAACATTGCCAACCCTGCGCCTGAAGGTCGCACAGCTACTAAAACGGCTCTATACCTCACAGTTTATCCGCAATGCCTCGCTGGTCATGGTGCTCAGTGTAGTTTCAAAAACTTTGGCATTTTTTGCCTCAGCATTTGCAGCCAAGTCTATGGGACCTGTCCACTACGGCATTTCTGGCATAGCACACACCAGTGCCCTTCAAGTTGGATTGCTCTACTACTTAGGACTCGATATCGTGGCAATTCGGCGTATTGCAGCAAACAAATATGCCGACAGTACATGCAAACTGATAGAGACCATTATCACGCTGCGATTATGCATTGCAAGCGCTATCGCACTGATTTGGACAGGAGCGGTTTGGCTAATGGCAGATGAACTGCATAAAATGGCATGGACCTGCGCAGGCGTAATCCTGTGGCTGAATGCCTTACAACTGAATTTCGTCTTCACCGCCATTGAAAAAATGCCCACGCTCAATGCAATTCAGACCTTTGCGACCAGCCTTTCGGCACTCGGTATATTTCTCGTCTTCAAACCGGGGGCACCAGCTGGGTTGGATTTGGTCTTTACAGCAACTTCGACAGCTATCATAATTGGGCTGAGCTGGATGGCATATTGGCGCGAGTTTGGACGCTGGCCTGTGTCAAGTGTATTGTTCCACTTGCCAACAGCAGAGCTGCAAAATGTACTTAGTGAGTCATGGAAGTATTTTGTAACAGTGCTCGTCTTGTATCTTTTCACCTTCTTTCAAATTCCATTGATAGAGATGCTCTCGAGCACACATGAAGCAGGTATCTACCGCACTGCCTTTGCCTTGACATCGGGATTAGACTACTTTTTGCAGAGTTTCTACCTACTGCTTTTTCCGCGTGTCATTGCATGGAAAGAGCAGAATGAGCAAGTCTTGGCTGAGCAGCAGCAGCGTGCCTTTTTGCTCTTCAGTGCCCTTGGTGTTGCCATAGCAATAGTGGTGTGGATTGGAGCACCAATTTTCTACAAGCATTTTTTAGGACGAGAATTTTTAGCAGGAGTAGATGCCTGTCGAATCCTGATGCTGGCTAAACTCACGGGTTTTGCTGTGCAAATTTACATACAGCTACTGATGGCAATGAAGCGTGATACGGATTTCATGATTATCTCTTGCCTTGGGGCGGCAATCAGTCTGACGCTCAGCCTGTTGCTTATTCCAAGCATGGGCGGTTTTGGTGCAGCATGTGCTGCAGCGACAGGCGAGATGATAATTAACGCATCATCTGTGCTGTGGTTTAGAAAGCTGAGACAGGCTCAATTGGCAGTAGCGGAGGCAAAATCATAAAGATAGCCTAAAGCACATACAAGTGAAGAACAATACGATTTGGTGTGTAGCTATTGGTACAGCTTGAGCCGTGAGAGATGGCAGAGAAAAAGAGCCTCGAAGCATTAGCATTTACATTGGTGGCAATACTTCGAGGCTCTTGAAGTGAGGTAAAAATTGAGCTCATATAAACGGTGCAGACAAGTTACTGCAAAGTGCAGCGGCAAAGTCAAGCGGCTAAGTTCAAGTGCTGAACAAGCCCAAGACAGGAATCAGGATGAATGTGAAGCACTGCACAATAGACATGCCCTTGCTCGATTTACTCATTCAGACGACGAAACCATCGTGAGAGAGTGCGCTTCAGCTGGCGCATAGTTCGGCGTAGTGAAAAGCGAGCTAACACTTCATCTTCAGAGCTTTCAAGGAAACGCTCGCAGTACTCTTTGAGGTTCATCTGCATACGAAGCTGGAGGCGACGGTAGCGCATTTCACCGAAGAAGTGAGCAATATCGCGCTCATTGGCTTGACGCATGCGCACTTGCGATTCATAGTCACAGTTTTCTCTGACGCGCCGCATTTCTTCTAAGCGCTCTTTAAGATAGGCGATTTCCTTGCGTGTCAGCTCGCCCGAGTAAATGTAGAGCTCGGGAATTTCAAGGAAATCAAAATTATCGAGTTGAATGTTGGAGAGCAGTTTTTCATTGCGCTTGTCAACTTTGCCGGTCATGTTACTTCCTCCCTTCCAGCGGATTTAAAAAGTGGGATATAGCAGGCAAAATTTGACAAACTATATTGTGATTTCAAAACGAGTGGCAAGAAATGGTTATGCAGCTTTATAGGCGCGGCGAATTTCGTAAAGCGTGAGCACAGGAATAGTCTCAGCCTTTATGAAGCCAGCTTCGCGCATCATCATGGTCAAGTTGCCTTTGAGAAAATCCTCTGCATATGGCTCAAGAAAGAGCATGCTGCTGATGTGCCCACCAATCTTTGACAACTCACTTGACTGTGCACCATCGAACACAATAAACACACCGTTAGGCTTGAGCACTCGCAATGCTTCGCGCATCACATTCAGGCCAGCACTGGGTGGCAACTCATGAAATAGAAGTGAAGCAGTAACGGCATCGAACGAGTTGTCTTCAAACGGCAGATGCTCGGCATTAGCATGGAGGAAAGTGATGTTATAAAATGAGCGCGCCTTGAGCTTTGCTGCAGCAATCATGTAGGGAGAAAGGTCAATGCCTGTGATGTGTGCATGTGGCAAGTGCTCTGCAATGAAGCGAGTTGCTGTGCCCGTGCCGCAACCTAAATCCAAAACATTGCTGACATCTTTTGGAAAGGTCTGTGCAAGGGTTGTGCGCAAGTAGGTCTCGCTAGGAAAGAGAATCTTGTTAGTGATGGGGTCATATGTAATTGCGGCATCTTTGTTGAGATAGCCACCATCGACACTGTGAAAATCTTGTAAATAGTATTCTGGGTAGTGCAAATCTGGATTGGCGACTTTTTCAGCCTCGGCTTGCAAGTCAACACCATCAAAAATGCGTTCAGTCAGCAGCGGTCGCAGCCATGCTTCGTTGGCTTCGAGAAAATTGACAATACCTTGCTGAATAAAGTTGCGAGCAACTTTCATACTGCAGAAGATAAGCGTTGTAGAAAGGTAGTAACTGTAACGACAATCTCTGGTTCGACGTTTCAAAAAGTGCTACGAGAGAGCTTGTGTGCTCAATAAGCTGAGCAACAGCAACATGGAACGCACTCTGCCTTCCAGCAGTATCAGAAAAGAATCCAAAGCGGAAAGATGCAAAATTTCTCAGTTGTGCTAATTGATGATTGCGAGCTATTGCGTCTCTCAAGGGTATTCAATCAAAGTTAGCTTATGCAAAATAAAGAGAGTTCTCACCACGATGCTTGCAGACAATGAGGAACGGTCTGCAGAGAAGAGCTCATCAAATGTTCTGTTGTAATTCTTCCTTGAATCGTATAGCACTGTTATGGTGCACAAAAGAGTGTTGGAGCCTGAATCAAATCGGGCAGGTCTTGCATTGAAAAATTTTTTGCACTATACTCGAGCTGAGCACAAAAGAAAAGCAGTGCAGGCGTTGCACAAGCCGCAAGAGCACACTGCACTGATGACACAAGATCACTCTATCACAAAACAACAAAACAAGCGATGAAGAAGACGATACTATGCTTCGTAGCATTATTTTGGCTGAGCGCGCTTAGCCAAGCACAGCAGCAGACTCAAACCATCTCTGGTCGAGTCATAGATGCTGAAACAAAGGAAGGATTGCCCGGTGCTGTGGTCTCCATTCCAGCTCTGCGCATCGGCAGTTCGACGAACGCCAACGGTGAATACTCCTTCAAGGCACCAGTGGGGAAGCATACCGTTGAAGTCAAACTCATCGGCTATGAATCCAAATCCCAAACCATTACGCTGACAGCCGATGAACCCGTCAGACTGGATTTTGCCCTCAGAGTCAAAGCCTCACAAGCTGAAGAGGTCGTGGTCTTGGGTCTGTCTGGTGAAATTGAACGCAACAAGCTGGGCGCAGCAGTCGGCACGGTCTCTGGTGAGCGCATCAATAACATTGCCTCACCAGCGGCAATTGACGGACTGTCTGGGCAAGTAACTGGTATTCAGGTCACGCGCGGTTCTGGCGTGCCCGGTGGCTCAACTTTTATCACCGTTCGTGGTCCAAAATCCATCCGGGGCAGCTCAGAGCCAGTCTACATTGTGGATGGTGTCATCATTGACAACTCTCAAACCAGCCCAAACCAAGCGGCTGTGGATGCTGGGGCGCGTGCGATTGACATCAATCCGCAAGACATTGAATCGATCGAGGTGTTGAAAGGTCCGGCGGCGGCGGCAATTTATGGGGCAGTGGCAGGCAATGGTGTCATCATCATCAACACCAAGAAGGGCAAGTATAACAGCAACGAGCGCCCGACGAAAATCAATGTGGCTGGGTTTTATGAGACATCCAGTCCGTTGGGTTCAATTGATTTGCAGAAGGAATACGGTCAGGGCGTCAATGGCATTGCTGGACCGAATGCTTATCGAGAACCTGGGCCTGGAGAGACGCGTGGAACACCGGGCGTTGCGCTATCTTGGGGACCGAGGATACAGCCGGGTCAGCCTGTGTATGACCAGCTCAATGGGATTTTTCGCACACCGAATAGCTTCCAGCAAACCGTCAGCGTATCAGGCGCTACATCCTATTTTGATTACTATGTAGGAGGCACATTCGACCAGAATCAAGGGGTGTTCAGAAACTCGGACCTAAACAGGAGTAACTTTCGTGCAAATGTAGGATTTACGCTGCTGCCTGGGGTGCGTTATACTACCACAAACAACTATATTATTTCACAGACACTCATCCCCACCGTTGGAAACAGCATTTCGGGTATCTACCTGAGCGCGTTGCGCACACCGCCGACCTTTGACAACACTCGCGCATATGAGCCAGACGGCTCACAGCGGCGTTATGGACCGTACGACAACCCAATTTGGACGCAAGAGAACAACTCCTACACCTCACGCCTGAGCCGCTTCATTCATAACTCAGCACTGAATTGGGACATCTATCAAGAGCCTTCTTCTGGTTTATACTTGGGCACAAGGGCACAGTTGGGCTTAGACCGCTATGACCAGACTAATGTCTATATCTTGGCGCGTGGCGCAAGAGATGCGAACTTCGGTCCTGGCGGTGCGGGTGCAATTGTTACAGACCCGCGTTTTGACAATCAGTTGAATCTAGAATTTTCGGCGACGGCGAAGTATAACTTTACCAAAGACATTCGGGCGACGCTGATTGCGGGCGGGCAGTATATTTCGCTTCGTCGTGATGCCATCAATGCACAAACAAACGACATTTCACCCTTCTTCAGTCAGTTGAATTCAGGTGCAACACAAGTTGCTTCATCATCTCGTGTGGAATCGGTGCTCATAGGGCAGTTTGGACAACTGACGGTGGATGTCTTTGACCGTATTGCTTTGACGGCGAGTTTGCGGCGAGATGGGTCATCGGCGTTTGGGACGAGTCAGCCGTTTTCTTTCTTCCCGAAGGCTGGGTTGTCATACAATCTTGGTCAGGAGAGTTTCATGGAGGGTTTGAAGGGGATTGTGGATAATGTGGTGATTCGTGCTGCATATGGGGAGTCGGGTTCGCCGACGCAGCCTGACCCATATGCTACAAACTTTCTTTACACCTCAGGCGGCATTACAGGCTCATTTGCAAGAGGCACATGGTCGAACCGCTTAGGCTTTGCGGGTATCAATGCCTCAACGGTCGGTGGAGCGACACAAGATGTTCGTCCAGAACGGTTAGTAGAACGTGAGATTGGGCTAAACTTGG
>Ga0209750_1000403_pt1 | contig 21967 bp, 21 predicted proteins | sample YNPBryulayer2012_FD_185813 | JGI IMG/M metagenome (GOLD analysis project Ga0209750, IMG submission 185813) | Anoxygenic and chlorotrophic microbial mat microbial communities from Yellowstone National Park, USA - YNP Bryant MS upper layer 2012... ...
TGTTTGGGAGTGTGAAGGGGGTATATGGGAGTTATGTGGGTTGTCGCCGTTGGAAGTATGCGCGGGTGCAGGTGTGGGGGATGTTGGTATTGTGGAACTTGGTGCAGTGGTTGCGGGTGGGAGGTGGAGCGGGTAATTTTTGGTGTGTGTCGTTGGTGTTTTGGGTGGATGGAGCGCAAGGAAAAGGAATTCTCGAACACCCTCGCGCAAAGGTTGACAACACCCCCCAGTTGGTGCGATAATACCGTTGATAACGCCGGGCGAAAGGAGTGGGCTGTAGCGAATGCTCAAGCGACTTTTCCGATATATTCGCGCGCTGTTCGGCAGCCTGTTGGGACAGGTGGAAAACCCCGAGGTGATACTGGAGCAGGCTCGCGAAGAGATGCGCGAGAATCTGCTTAAGAACAAGGAGCGGGCAGTGCAGGCTATCACCGAGCGCAACCGCCTGCGCGCCGAGGTCGAGAAGCTGGAGCGTGCGTGCATAGACCTCGAGCGGCGAGCCGAAATGGCGCTGCGTAAGGGCGACCGGGAGCTGGCAAAACAGTTCCTGATGGAAAAAGCCTCCTATCAGCGCTCGCTGGAGTCGGTAAGACAGGCTCTGGCGCAGGCGGACCAGGTGGTAGAGCAGGTGAAGATTGCCATCAAGCGCGACGAGGAGCGCGTGCGCCAGAAGACGGCGGAAATTCTGGCTCAGAAGGCACGCTGGAAGAGCGCGCAGATTCAGAACTCTATCAACAAAGCGCTGGAAGGGATGTCGCTGGACGATGTGTCCCGTGACCTAGAGCGTGTGGAGGACAAAATCAGCCGCGCAGAGGCAGAAGCTCAGGCGCGTGCGGAAATGGCTCGCGAAAGCGTGACCGGACGGGTAGCCGAACTGGAAGACTACGCTGCAAGCCAGGCAGCAGAAGAGGAACTGGCAAAGCTGGAAGCGAGACTGGGACTAGCTCCGGCAACCAGCGAAACGCAGCAGGCTCAGCCTGTTCAGGTCGAATCCAGCGAAGTAGACAGGGAGCTTCAGGAACTGGAGGCACGCCTCAAAGGAGACAGCAACACGACAACCTCTGGCTGATGATGCACCGGTTTTCGGGAGTGCTGTTGACAGGGTGGTTGGCGTTGACGGTAGGGTGTGCCGCAGAACCGCTATACGAATTCGGTTTCCATATTCGTGCGCGCATGAGAGTGGACAACAACGGCAACGCCAACCTGCTGCTGTATTCGCCGTTCGGGGAATACTCTGCTGTGCACCTGGCTCTGTACGGGGAGAACCGGCTGAGCGTATTCTTTGCACAAAAGGTGCAGAACTTTGACAAACCGGTAGACCCGGATGAGGTCGAGCAAGCCTTTATTCGTTATGATGGACGAGGGTGGCGTTTTCAGGTCGGCAAGATGTGGATGCCGTTTGGGCAGGGGATGGGGGAGCGCGAGCTGGCAAAGGGCGTTCTCTTTTCTGTGCCGCTTTGGCGCGACAACGCACTGGACATCGCGCTTGCCACTAATGGTAGCCGACGCCAGCAAGGGGTGTTCTGCCGTTTCGGCTCACGATCACTGGGGGCGTCGGTAGCAGTGGGGCAGAACCTCGCGCTCAGCAAGACCGCCTTTCGCTTCATTCGCGGCGAGGATAATGAGCCTACACTGGACACCGGCTACGGGTTGCTGGTGGGGGCAGATACGCGGCAGGTTGCTGGGTTGACCCTGTGGCAGCTGGAAGCGATTGTGGCGAGACGTGGTCGGATGATGCCGGATACGGAGTTTCTTATCGTGCAGGCGTCGGTACGGCTACCTGCCGGTCTGAACCCGGTGGTGCGCGCAGAAGCCGACCGACGCGCTCGGGACGTGCGCTGGCTGCTATCGGTACAGCAAAACATGGGCGGAGGTTTTGTGCTCTACCCGCAGGTGGTGTTCCGACGCGCCGATTTCGAACAGGTGAACGTGGAATTGAGGGCGAGTTTCTGATGGGAATCTCACGACGTATTCGGCGAATCCTCAAAGGATATATGAAAACCGCTCGTGAAAGGCTGGACGAGCTGGAGGCGGAACTGAACGCTCGCCGGGAGCTGGAGGAGTTTCTGGAACCGGGAACCGACTCCAGCGCGGCTCGACCACCCGAAACCGTGCTGCCACCTGCGAACACCCCGGTAACTTCTGCGCCGGGCGGCTCCACACGCAGTCCGCAAGAGCAGGAGAACTCCGCAAGAAACACCGCGCAAATGTCAGCAGACCTGTTAGCACATTTCCGTCTGCTGGGTATTCCACCCAATGCTGACCTTCGTCAGGCGCGGGAGGCGTATGAGCGGCTCATGGAACGGGCAAATCCCCAGCGCTTCCCCGAGGGCACGGACGAGCGTCGGAGGGCCGAGCAGATTTGTCAGAGGATACAGCAGGCGTATGACGCGGTCAGGCAACACCTGGACCCCACCAGCGCACGATTCGACCGCCTCGAAATCTGAAACGGCCGATGAGCACTCCGAAAACAGAAGCGTTCTCCAGATACTCCATCGCCATCTACCTGTTGTTTCTCGTCTTTTTCTTTGCTCTGGTCACGGAGGGACGTTTCATTGAACAGCGCAATATCGTCAACATTTTATTACAAAGTGCCATTAACACGATTTTAGCGGTAGGCATGACGCTGGTCATCATTACGGGTGGAATAGACCTCTCCGTCGGCTCGGTGCTGGCGTTGTGTGGACTGGTGGGCACGGATATCATGATGAACGGGCTGGTGCTTGGGGGGCGAACCCTGGTTCCAAAGCCGAACCTCGTAGCGGGTATACCTCTGGCGGTGCTGGTGTCTTGCACGCTGGGGGTGTTGGTCGGCTGGTGGAACGGCTGGCTGATTGCACGCTGGAACATCGCGCCCTTCATCGTGACGCTGGCGACAATGACCATTGCACGGGGGACGGCGTTCGTGTATTCCGATGGCAAGCCGGTGGGCAATTTGCCGGAGGCGTTCAACCGTCTGGGCGGAGGCACGGGAGGCGAGGTGCTGGGAATCCCTGTTCCGGTATGGATTGCCATTATTGTGGTTCTGTGCGCACTGATACTGCTCAGGACAACACAGTTCGGGCGTGCGATATACGCCGTTGGAGGCAACGAGCAGGCGGCGCGCTTGTCTGGTGTGGACGTAGCCAGAGTGAAAATCACTGTATACATGTTGTCTGGGTTTTTGGCGGGGCTGTGCGGCATCGTGCAGGCAGCGCGGTTGGGTGCAGGTGACCCGAAATACGGCGAGATGTACGAACTGAACGCCATTGCCGCGGTGGTGCTGGGTGGAGCGAGCCTGGCAGGTGGACGAGGCGGTGTGGGAGGCACGGTGGTGGGCGCGATATTGATTGGCGTGCTGGATAATGGGCTGGTAATGGCAGGAGTCTCCGCATTTTATCAGAAAGTGGTGAAAGGTGTGGTGATTCTGCTGGCGGTGCTGGGGGACGCCTGGCAACGGCGGCAGCGGTAACAGTCTGCCCCAGAATTCGCGTAATAAGACATAATATTTCTTATCGGACGTGAGAAAGACAAGCGGCAGTTTGATTCAGGAAAAGGCAAACCCATGAGATGTTTTGCTAATTTCGCCCACTCGAAGCTGCCAGAAGCCGGGTTCCGACGGCATTCGTTGACCTCAACCGATTCTCATGGACGCGACCGTGCTGCAGCTGCCGAGGATGCAGACAGCCCGAAACGAGGTTTCGGGCTGCGTGTGTGCTATGCACGGGGTGTTTTTGCCTCTGGAGAGTCTCGGCTGTCTAATTCGCTCTCGATACGCTGAACGATATCTTGCGAGCGCTCGATTAATCGCTGCACTTCGCTAATCTCACTCTGCTCTCGCTCATGGCGCAAGGCGAGGTACGCCGCTATCCCTACGCCCACCATCGTGGCGACAGCGACTGCCAGCCACAGCCCAAGACGGTTCTTGCCCATCGCAGTCCTCGCTTTCGGGTCACAGCTCGTAGCGTTTCTCGCCGCCAGCCTCTTTGGACTTGAAGATGCGCTTCACAAAGGAGATGAGTTCCATCGGGTTGAACGGCTTGGTGAGGTACAGGTCCGCGCCAGACTGCCACCCACGGAACACGTCTGCGTCCTGTGCCTTCGCGGTCAGCATGATGACAGGCAGGTCGCGCGTTTCGGGACTCTTGCGCAGGGTCTGCAGCACCTCGAAACCGTCCATGTACGGCATCATCACGTCCAGCACCACCAGGTCCGGCTTCTCCGAAGCGACCTTCTCCAGCGCGTCCTTGCCATCAGCGGCGGTCACCACCTCGTATCCATGCCTCTCCAGGTTGACCTGCACGAGGCGACGAATGTGCGGTTCATCGTCTACCGCGAGAATCTTGTATTTGCGTTCCATCAGTCGCGCCTTTCCTCCTCTATCCTCCCATCAGGCTTGTGCGCCCTCGTATTCGTTCCCTAAACATGCTATCATAGCTGTCGGCAGATTGTCAACAGGTCTGCATAGTATACATATATCTACTATACCACAGATTTCGCACGTGCCACCTCTTGCAACGCTCCGCGGCGTTATGGTGCTTGGATTGCCCGCCGACAACCGCTCGTCCTCTCCCTGCACATACTCGCCTATGGCTTCGCCGGAGATGAGTGCTTTTCCTGCTGATGCAGGAAAAAAGAGCAACTTTGCTGAATAACTAAAACGCTTCAGTAGTAGATGTGGATAATGAAGGAGGTTCGCCGTGAATAGAAGAAGCTGCCTGGTACCCCTGCTGCTAATGGCAGTGGTGGGTTGCTACGCGCAGTCCCCTACCCCACGCCAACCCGCGCAACCGGGGCTGGTATGGGTATGGTGGGAAGGCGAAAAGCCTTCAGCGACCAACTTCCCTGAAAGTCACCCCTTTGAACCTGCCAATCCACAAGAGGCGAGCGTGCTGTCTGAAGGCAGGTGGATTGGTGCAGACGGCAATTACGGCGGCAAGACCCTGTTTTTGGAATACAAAGTGAAGGTGCCGCAGAGCGGCAACTACTTCTTCTTCGCCCGCAAGTTCTGGAAGCATGGTCCCTTCCGCTGGCGATTCGATGACCAGGAGTGGCAGATATGTGGACGCGATGTATCGCTGCTGGACGAAGCCCCATTACGGCAGTTCGTGGTGGCAAACTGGGTGTCTCTCGGGCGGGTGAAGCTATCGGCTGGAACCCATCGGTTGCGCATCGAGGTGTTGCAAAACGAGGGCGCGGTCTGCTTTGACGCCTTCCTGCTGACCAACCGCTACATCGTCCCTCGCGGCAAACTGAAGCCAAACGAAAGGTACAATCTCAGCATGGATGGGTGGTTTGCCTTTGAGCCTGCACCGGATGACTTCCGCCCCTCCCCCATCGATTTGCGATTCTTGAATGAGAAGTTCGCGGGCGAAAACGGCTGGATCGTCGTCAAAAATGGGCGGTTTCTGCACAGCAAGACCGGCAAACCCTTGCGCTTCTGGGCGGTCAATGTCGGTCCCGACATCATCCGCATGGACAGGGCGTCGGTGGATTATCTGGCGCGCCACCTGGCGAAATACGGAGTGAACATGGTGCGGCTGCATGGAGGCATCTGGCAAGAGAGCGATCATACAAAGGTGGACAAGGAGTACCTCGACAAATACTTCTACTTCATTACCGCGATGAAGCGACATGGCATCTACGTCACCCTGTCTGTTTACTTTCCTCTGTGGTTGCGGTTCACGCCGCAGGACGGATACGGGGACTACAACTACCAGCATCCTTTCGCCATGCCGTTTTTCAACAAGCGATTTCAGGAGGTCTACAAGATCTGGTGGCGCGAGCTGATGACCACACGCAATCCGTACACAGGCGTCGCGCTGAAGGATGACCCAGCGGTGGCGATGGTGGAGTTGATGAACGAAGACTCTTACTTCTTCTGGACATTCACCCCCTACCAGAACATCCCGGCTCAGCAGATGGAGATACTGGAAAAAGAGTTCGGCAACTGGCTGAAGGCGAAGTATGGATCGCTGGGCGCAGCGTTTGCGGCGTGGGGTGGCGAGCGCATCCGCGGAGACGATGAAGCGGCAGGGCGCGCCGGATTCATGGGCCTGTGGGAGATGTTCAACCAGCGCAACAAGCGCGCGCAGGACACCGCCGAGTTCCTCGCCAAGCACCAGCGCGCCTGGTTCGACGGCATGCGTGATTACCTGAAGAAGCAGCTGGGTTACAAAGGGCTGGTACAGGCTTCCAACTGGATTACCGCCAGCGCGCAGATACTGGGTCCGCTGGATAAGTGGAGCAACGCCGTGTGCGACTACATGGACCGACACGGCTACTTTGGCGGGCCGCATGAGGGCGAGCGCGCAGGATGGTCTCTGAACGTTGGCGACCTGTACGAAGACGCCTGCGCCCTCACCGAAGTGGCGAAAGGTTCCCTGCCGCTGATGGATGTCATCTACAACGGTCTGCCCTCCATCATCAGCGAGGTGAACTGGACTCCACCCAACCGATTCCGTGCAGACTTCCCCTTCCTGTTCGCTACCTATGGAGTACTGCAGGGCACGGATGGCGTGTACTTCTTCGCCATCTCCGGACCCTGGTGGCAGCAGGTGCTGAGCAAGTTTTCCATCCAGACTCCTGTGGTGATGGGACAGTTTCCCGCCAATGCGCTGGTATTCCGACTGGGGCTGGTGCAGGAGGGTCCAGCGGTCGTGGAAGCGAACCTGAAGCTGGCAGACCTCTTCGCCCTGAAGGGCGCGCCCGTCTCTCAGCCAGTGAACCTCGACGAACTCAGGGCGAAAGATATCCCCGCCGGGCAAACCGCCCAGGTCCAGCAGCTGGAGGCGATAGACCCTCTCGCCCATCTGGTGGGCAAGGTACAGATGAACTTCATGGAGCGCGATACACCGTCCCGCCTCGCAGACCTCTCGCGCTACATTGACCGCGCCAAAGGTGTTGTGCGCAGCGCAACGGGCGAGCTGGTGTGGGATTATCAGCGCGGGCTGGTTACGGTGAACGCTCCCAAAGCGCAGGGTGCTTGCGGCTTCCTGCAGACGGCAGGCACCGTGAGCCTGCGCGATGTCAGCATCAGCGCACAGATGGAGTACGGCACGGTGTTGCTGGTGCCGCTGGATGGGCAACCTTTACGCACTTCGCGGAAGATGCTGCTGCAAGTGATGAGTGAAGATACCAACTACGGCTGGTCCGCACCTGGCACCGGTAAGAGAGCCATTCAGAACCTGGGTACCGCGCCGATTAATGTCCGTCGCTTCGCGGGCACAGTTACTGTCAGCCGTCCCGACGCTGGCAAGCTGAAAGTAACTCCGCTGGACGCGAACGGCTATCCGGCAGGCAAAGCGTCGACGGGCGGCAAAATCACGCTGCAACCCACGGTGATGTACTACCTGATTGAGCGATAGCCTGCAAATGGGATATAATACGGGCGGAGGTGAGCTGTATGGCGACAGTGGTGCAAACGACCTCCGCCCGTCCTCTGCCCGGAGGAAAAATCTCCTACGAGCAGTTTCTGGAGTGGTTGGATGAGGACACGTGGGCGGAATGGGTAGATGGAGAGGTTGTTCTCATGAGTCCGATTAGCGATGAACATCAAGCAGTATTGAACTATCTCACGACGCTACTCCTCTTTCACACACTTGAGACCCGTGCTGGCAGAGTACTTACCGAGCCTTTCCAGATGAAGAGCGGTTCCAACCTGCCCGGTCGTTCACCGGACATTCTCTTCGTCTCCGCCGAGCGACAACATCTCATCCAACGGCACTTCCTGAACGGACCTGCCGACCTGGTGGTGGAGGTTATCAGCCCGGAAAGTCGTGCCCGCGACCGCGGAGAGAAATACTATGAGTATGAGCAGGCAGGCGTGAGGGAGTACTGGATCATCGACCCCGAACGCAAGCAGGTGGAGTTTTACGTGCTTTCCGAGAAGGGTATCTATCAGCCCGCCTTCGTGGGGCATGAGGGAGAGTACCGTTCCGCCGCGATCGAGGGCTTCTGGCTTCGAGTGGAGTGGCTGTGGGAACGTCCCTCAATGATGGACGTGATACGGATTTGGGGATGGTCCTGAGAATATGCGTGCTCGCTTCATTGTAGGATATCCCGAACTCAAGGCATAATTCTCAATAGAACCATTTGAGAGGAGGTTTGGCATGCGCAAACTAGTGTTGTTTGTCACATTATCAATCAGTTTGCTTGGGGGTTCGGCACTTCCGACCCAAGTGAGTCTACAAGATATAATACCGGTATCCAAGTGGCAAAGGACAGGTTTACACAGGCTTACGGACACTGAAAGGGAAGAGTTGAAGAACGAGATTTTAAGAGTGATAGCGCAACTCCGTCGTAACGGCATAGCAGTGATCGCACCTTCGCTGTCGACGCAGAGGGTTGCCAGACAGGTACTAATACGCTTGGGTAAGGGAGAAACAACGAGCTTTCGGGATGCCGAGGCGATCCTCGTAGTTGTAAGAAGTTCCTTATACTATCCTCTCAATCTACGGTATGATTCGCTCAATGAGCTACGAAGGTCCGCCGAGATGCAGCTGAACCTCAGCGGACCGAAATATCACGTATATCTTTACTTGTTAGAGCATGACCTCACTCTCCGCCAACTGGCTCACGAGTCCTTCGATGCGGAGAAGGAGTAGAGAAAAACGAGTAGCCCCTAGGTTTCAGGGGGCTTCACGTATCTTTTCATGAGTTCATCGACGCTTTGGCTGGGGAGTTCTACCACTCGAAAATCTGCTTTTTTTGCGGCATCTTTCAGACTGCCTCCCAAATGGTATGCTGTGTTATCCACAATAAGGTGGCGATCGTGCAAATCGTCCACACTGGCAAACCTGTACTTTGGATACTCTTGCCTGTAAAGCATTTCTACCCTTGCGAACTCTTCCCTGACGCGCTCAACCCACTTGGATGGGGATGTAACAACTGTAATATCAGCATCTTTGGGCAGCGCGTAAAGGTAAAGATGGAAGATTGACGCATCCACATATGGGTCAGCCAAAAGGACCCTTTTTGCAAATTCGTTGATTACGGAGCGGAAGAAACAATATGCTTCAAAGGGATTTCGGGCGCGTATGTTGACGTTCAAATCGGGCAAACGCAATTTCGCTATCGTGAGCATGACACTAGCCAGCCTGTCGTACTGCTCCCTTAATGCTTTGATGAATTCGTCGGCCGGCTGTTTATGCTTGTGGATAGTTTGACTCGTTATAATATGAAGCGCATCGTTGCAGGGCGCAGACACATAGCTGGAATAGTTGTCACAGTGCACTCTCGCTAAGAATGACGTTGTTTTTTCTAACAGTCTTGGATCGCGAAGGTGACGCTGCAGTTCAAGTAAGGCATCAAGGTCATCAGCTAACGAAGCATCTGTTCCGCAACGTTCCAGGAATTCGGATAGAGGAACAAGATAAAAGCCTAGTGCTGCTACAGCATCTTGCTGAGCATGTATGGCTTCTTCAGCATTTCCTACACACATTCTGTGCTTCCTCCTTCTTGCAAAATATCGTACGATTTATTCCGCCGTATTTGCGGCTCTTATGCTATCTCCACCCCCTCGCCCCTATCTTCTCCAACGGTATCGGCTTGAAGCCGAGCCAGTATGCTGGTGAGTCCGGTCTCAGACGATGGACGTCCTTCTCCGGTGCGACCACCAGCGGGTCGGCAACCACTAAGGGGGCGTCGAAGCCCGCTTTCAGCCAATCGGCAAAACTGCCAAAGGGTGTCGCGCGACGACCTTAGGTGCGCAAAACCGCTTCCGTGATTGTGTCTCCGACAGCCCTCCGTATTCTGCCTTCTTCCTGTCGCCACTACAGCGCCTCTGCCCCTGCCGCCAAGGTATCTTTCAATCGCTGGGCGTCGGCGTGGATTTTGCGTCCCTCCGAGTCAGTGATGTAGAAGACACCCACCGCCTTGCCCGCCCACGTGCTGAGCTTCGCGCTGTGGATGTTCCAGCCCAGCTGCGATAGCGCACGGCACACCCAGTACAGCATCCCGATATGCTCGGTGGTGCGCACCTCAATCACCGTGAACTGCTCGGACAGGTCGTGATGTATCACCAGACTGACCAGTTCGGGGCGGGTCTGTTCGGGGCGACGGCGATGTTGGAGCAGTTCCGCGACCGACAACTCGCCCGTGAGCACTGCGACCATATGCTCTTCGATCTCCGCCCGCTTCGAAGCGGGTATCGGGCGACCGCGATATTCCACCCACAACGTGTCTAGGGCAATCTTGATTTCCCCCGAGCGGGTGAACACGTTCGCCGCGTGGACGGCAACCTGTCCCGCGTAAAGAACGCCCGCAATCTTTGCCAGCAAGCCCGGCTCAGGGTCGTCGATGGCACAGACCGTCAGCTCGGTAACCGACGCATCGGGAGGCGTCTGGAACGCCAGCTGGGGTGTGCCCTGTATCGCCTCCTGCACCATGCGGATGTGCAAGCCAATCTGCTCCCGAGGCGTGTTCAGCACGTAGGTCGCGGGCATCTGGTTCAGGTGGCGAGTGACCAGCTCTTCGGGCAGGTTTTCCAGGCTCAGCTCCTTTGCCAGGCGGCGGCGGAATCTGCCGATGTCGGGCGGTGCGTGCTCCACCGCTTCCGATGCCATCAGGAACCGCTCCGCTTTGCGATGCAGTTCTCGCAAGAAGGCGGCTTTGACCTCCGTCCACTGCCCGCTGCCGACCGCATGGGTGTCGGCGTACGTCAGGATATACAGCATGTTCAGTCGCTCTACCGTATCCAAGATGTGGACAAAATCACGTATGGTTTCGTCTAGGTTGAGGTCTCGGAGTCGGGAGGTTTCCGCCATCAACAGGTGATGCCTCACCAGAAACACCAGGTCGGCAATCGCGTCCTCGCTCAGGTACAGCCTTTTGCCCACCTCTTGCGCCATTAGCGCTCCGGCTTCCGCGTGCTCCATCTGTGGGTTTGCCTTGCCCGCATCGTGCAACAGCGCAGCAAGGTACAGTATCTCGCGGTGAGGCGTCTCCTGAAAGATGCGCCGGTAATCCGCGTAGTTGGGGTCGGTGATACTGTTCAGCGCATCGATGTTCTCTATCACGCGCAGGGTATGCTCGCCCACGGTGAAGTTATGCGAGGGGTCATGCGGGATTAGCGTGCGGGTCGCCTCGAACTCCGGCAGTATCCATCCCAGCACACCCGTGTCTGCCAGTTGGCGCAGGGCGCATGCGACCCCGCTGGGGGCGCGCAGGATGGAAAGAAACGTCTCTGCAAGGTGTTTGGGGTCACGCGTTGACGGCCTCTGCTGAACGGTTTGCCTCATCAACCGTTGCAGGGGTGTGCTGAGATTCAGGTCGTACTCCAGCGCTAATCGCACCGCCCACACCATCCATACAGGGTCTTCGCGCTGCAACAGGTTTTGTGCCGGTATCACCTCTTTGCGCTCGCAGTCTAATCCAATGCCCAGCACGTGCCTCCCCTGCTCGACCCGACGGATAACCTCCTCGCAGATTCGGTGGGCGTTTGCGGCGTGAAGGTAGTAATCGTGCATGAACTGTTCCACGGGGGGCGCGTGCTCGCCGGGCTTGTATCCCAGACGAGAGGCGATTTGCTCTTGTTTGGCAGGGGTGAGAACGTCTCGCTGTTCCCCTGCCAGAATGTGCAGGTGGTTGCGCACGCGCAGCAGAAACTCGTGCGCCTCCATCAGGCGGTCTGCGTCCTCCGGCGTCAGCCACTCGCGGGCTACCAGCTGTTCCCACTCCCCTGCCGTGGGCAGCCCTGCCCATCCGGCTGCCAGCCACCGCACGAGGTGAATATCACGCAGCCCGCCAGCCCCCTCTTTCACGTTCGGTTCCACCAGATAGGGAGTGGTGCCATAACGGGCGCGCACCTGGCGCCGCTCGGCGATTTTACGGAACAAAAAATCAGTGGGATTGAAGTTTGCCCAGAACTCCTCCAGAAAGCGGGCGAAGATGTGTCGGCTGCCTGTTACCAGTCGGGCATCCACGAGGGTCGTCTGGGTGGTGTGGTCCAGCGTGGCACAGTCCTCAATCAGCCGATAGGCGTAGCCCACCTTCAGGTGCCCGTACTCCATCATCACGTCCATCAGCAGACGAAACATCTCGCGGATGATACGGTCGGTGGTGGCGTCGCCGTCGCGCTCCGGGATGAAGGTGATATCGATATCCGAGTGGGGCGACAGTTCCATGCGCCCGTAGCCACCGGTGGCGGCGACGGCAATCTCCGGGGGCTGTGCGACGTGTGCGCGCTGGACAGCGAGCTGAAACAAACGACGCACCACCGCGTCGGCAAGAGCTGTAAAAGAACGGCAGGTATGCAGTCCATCTTGCTGGGGCTGGATGTGATGCATCAGCAGCTCGCGTTGTTCCGTTATCCACTGCCCTATCTCTTGGGCATCCTGCATTTCAGCCAGCGCGTGAACCCATTCCTCACGCAGGTGGAGAGCAATGATGCTATCACTGGATGGGGTCGTACAGGCTCCAGCCTGCACCGCGTCCGGCGAATCTTGCTTTTTGGATTTCAGACGGCTCATCCCTTACTCCAACCGCCACAGAATAAACAGTCCGCCAGCGGCGAACAGCACGTTGGGCGCCCATGCAGCAACTGCAGGAGGCAACAACCCCTGATTGCCCAGCAGTCGCGCCAGCAGCAGGGTATTCCAGAACAGAAATACGAGAATAATCGCCAGCAACACTCCCATGAAGCTGCCCGCGCGGGCGAAGGTCAACGCCAGCGGCGCGCTGCACAGAGCAAATACCGCACACGCAAAGGGGATGGAATACTTGAAGTAGTATCCTACCCACAGCCGCGTGGCTGGCATCCCTGCCTTCTCCAGCTCCTGCGCCTGACGACGCAGTTCCGCCGCGTTGGTTTCCTCCGGTGTTGGCGGGCTGAGCAGTTCCTCCAGCGCCACCCGCAGGTTGATGGTAATCTCTCCGGCAGCGCGGGCGTCAATGGCAAACCCATCTTTGCCGTAGATGTGCACGTACGCGTCGTAGAAACGCCATATCCCGTCGTCATACACCGCGCGAGGAGCCAGAATCGTCCGCGCATAACCGGATACGGGCATCTCCCACACCTGAACATCTCGCAACTCGGCGCGGTTGTCCTTGACGCTCTCCACCAGACCAATGTAGAAGGCATAATCGCTCACTTTGAAAACCACGTTGGAACGGAACATCGGCGCCGTCTGCATCAGGAAGATGCGGTCTCGAACGCGGCGGAACTGTCGTTCTGCCTGCGGCACCACCGATTCCTCAAGCCAGAAGTTTACCACCGAAATCACCATTCCTGCCACCAGCAGGGGCAGGAAAATACGCCAGAGGCTGGCCCCCGCGTTGCGCAGTACGACAATTTCGGAGTCCCTCGCCAGCCGATTCACCGCCAGCGACACCGACAGCGCCGTGGCTACCGGCAGAGTCAGCACCAGCAAGAACGGGGTATGATAGACAATCATTTGCGCGACGGCTACCAACGGTACGCCTTTGGCGAACAGCACCTCGGCATAAAAAAACAGCATGTTGCCAATCAGCATCAGCACCACAGCCAGCGTGCCTGCCAAAAAGGGCACCAACAGCTCGGATAGCAACATGCGGTCTATGAGTTTCATTCTTCCACGCGAATGGTGCTACAGACGTCCATCACGACGGGTAGACGTCGGATTTCGGCGGTTGCATGGCGTATCGCGCCCTCCTGCGTGCGGTGCGTAATCCACACAATCTCCGCCTCTTGCGGGTTAATCTGTCTTTGCACCACCGACGAGATGCTGATGTGGTGAATGCCAAACACCCCGGCGACCTGCGCCAGCACGTTTGGACGGTCCTGCACGCGCATCCGCACGTAGTAGCTGGTTTCCACCTGCTCGATGGGAATGACGTAACGCTGGTCGAAGCACGTACAGCCCACACGCCCGCTACTTCCGAACAGCAGGTTGCGCGACACATCGATGATGTCTCCGACTACTGCGCTGCCCGTAGGCAAACTGCCCGCGCCGCGCCCGTAGAACATCACATCGCCCACGGCATCTCCGTGCACCAGAATGGCGTTGTACACATCGCGCACACTTGCCAGCGGGTGTGAGAGAGGTAACAGTGCGGGATGTACGCGCACCTGTACCGCTTTGGTCGAGACCTCCTGCGCTATCGCCACCAGTTTGATTGCATATCCCAGCCGCTTCGCCCACTCCATGTCGGTGCGTGTGATTCTGGTGATACCCTCGCAATACACGTCGTCCACCTTCACACGGGCAGTAAAGGCGATCGACGCGAGGATAGCTATCTTATACTGGGCATCATGTCCGTTCACGTCCGCGCTGGGGTCGGCTTCCGCGTAGCCCTGCGCCTGTGCCTCTTTCAGCGCCTGGTCGAAGTCGGTGCCATCCTCTGCCATCTTCGTGAGGATGTAGTTGGTGGTGCCGTTCACGATTCCCATCACCCGCTCGATACGGTTACCTGCCAGCGCGTTTTTCATGGGTTGAATAATCGGGATGCCACCGCCTACGCTTCCTTCGAAGGCGAAGTCCAGATGGCATCTACCCGACGCCATCATGATGTCTGCGCCCTCTTTGGCAAGCAGTTCCTTGTTCGCGCTGACCACTGGCTTACCGTTTTCTAACGCGCGTAGCACATACTCCTTGGCGGGATGCACACCGCCAATCAGCTCCACCACAATATCTACCTGCGGGTCATCGATGACCTCATGGGCATTGTTGGTGAGCAATGAGCGGTCTACGGGTACGCGGCGGGGTTTGTTCACGTCCCGCACAGCAATACGGCGGATTTCCAGACGCGCTCCTATCTTGCGCTCGATGCTATCGCGGTTGCGCCGTAGCACCTCGACCGTTCCCGACCCGACCACGCCCAGCCCCAGAATGCCCAGATGGATGACTTCCTTATTCACGCAGTTACCTCCTCTGGCTTTAAACGAAAGAGCACCGCTCCCTGTTCCACCAGCTGCCCGTTGGAGGCACATATCTCCACCACCCTGCCCGAACGCTCGGCAGGCACTTCGTTAAACACCTTCATGGCTTCAATCAGGCACACAGTTTGCCCCTCTTCGACGAAATCGCCCACCTCGACGTAGGGAGCGGCATCGGGCGAGGTGGCGCGGTAAAATACTCCCGTCATTGGGGCGCACAGCTCAACCAGACCGGCGCTCGCAGGAGTACCAGCGGTTGTGTCCCTTACAACCCCAGATGTCACAGGGATACCCACCATCTCCAATGGCGTTGCTTCCCGGCGAATGGAAATGCGCAAGCCCTCCTCTTGCCAGTCCAGCTCCTGCAGATGGTAACGTCTCGCCAGCTTCAACAGGGCTTCGGTTCGCTCTATCTCATCGGTCACCGCACTCACCTCGTGTTACCGATTACCATCGGGAAAGGTCCCAACAGTCAGAGCGAGGGTAATTTCTTTTCCATTCCTCCAGACCTTAATGTTGACGCGCTCGCCGGGTTGTCGTTTCATGATTTCCTCTAGCAGCTCCTGCGTCGTGCGTACCGGCCGTTCGCCAAAGGCGCGGATCACGTCGCCCGCGCGGAGACCCGCTCTATCCGCCGGGCTATTCGGCACTACCTCTTCGACCGCTACGCCGTTCAGGTCGGGGAGGCGCGCACGCCGCATCAGGGAGGGACGGACTGCGTCGAAATAGACACCAATCCAGGGTCGTGCCCGTCTCACCGTTCCCCCCTGCACGAGAATGTCGCGCACCACTTTTTTGACGTGGTTGATGGGGATGGCGAAACCGATGCCAATAGAACCGCCGCCGGGCGGCGCTGCAATAGCGGTGTTAATGCCTATCAATTGCCCGTGGATATTCGCCAGAGCGCCGCCAGAGTTGCCCTGGTTAATGGCGGCATCTGTCTGGATAGCGACCTCTAGATAGCGGTCTCCCTCGACCAACAGCTTGCGCCGATTGAGCGCGCTGATGACACCCACGGTTACTGTGCTGCCCAAACCCAGCGGGTTACCCACCGCGATCGCCCATTCCCCCACACGCAGCTTATCGGAGTCACCCAGTTCGGCAGTGCGAAGACCTCGCGCGTTGACCTTAATGACGGCGATGTCCGATTGTTCGTCAGCACCCACCGGCTTGCCCAGGTATCGTCTGCCGTCAGCCAGCGACACCACAATCTCGTCCGCGCCTCGCACCACATGGTGGTTGGTAATGATGTAGCCATCCGGGCTGATGATGACGCCCGAGCCAGAGCCTCGCATTGCCTCTTGCGGACCGAAGAAATCCTCTAACCGCAGGGAACGGCGGGGACGCATGAAGGTATCGATGTTCACCACAGCAGGCTCGATACGTGCGCAGGCTTCCGCGATAGCGTTCGCGCCGGGCACACTACCCACCTGCCGCACGGGGGCATCCAGCGTCGCCAGAACCAGCTGCCGGGAGGAGGATGGAGACTGGTATCCCATCCACCGCAGTATCAATGCGCAGGCGGCGAATCCCAACACGAAAGCGATAACCGTGTTCCATGGTCTGGGCATCATGCATCACCGCTCTGGTTCGGGCAGCTGGCGCATCAGGCTGACCATCTCTATCGCGCTCATTGCGGCATCACCGCCCTTATTGCCAGCCTTCGTGCCCGCACGTTCGATGGCTTGTTCGATATTGTCTGTGGTCAGCACGCCGAAGGCGATGGGCACACCCGACTCTAACATGCTCTGGGCGATCCCCTTTGCCGCCTCCGCCGCGATATACTCGAAGTGAGGTGTATCTCCGCGGATGACGCAGCCCAGACAGATTACCGCGTCGTAGCGCTTCGTCCGCGCAAAGCGCGCCGCTACCAGCGGGATTTCCCACGAGCCCGGAACCCATGCTATCTCCACGTCGCGGTCGATGTCCACGCCATGGCGTGCCAGCACGTCCAGCGCGCCTCCCAGCAGTTTGGATGTGATGAACTCGTTGAAGCGGCTCACCACAACGGCAAAGCGGTAGCCGGTGGCAACCATTTGTCCTTCATACGTTCTTGGCATGGCAAACCTTACCCTCCGGATTCTGCTCAGTCATTTGTTCTACATCTTCGGGAAGGGTGTGTCCCATCTTCTCCCGCTTGGTGCGCAGGTAGTGTTTGTTGTGAGGGGTCACATCGCCTACAATGGGCACGATTTCCACAATCTTCAGCCCGTACGCCTCGAGCCCAATGCGCTTGGTGGGGTTGTTGGTCATCAGCCGAATTTCTCGCAGACCGAGGTCCGCCAGAATCTGCGCCCCAATGCCATAGTCTCTTTCGTCGGCATGGAAGCCCAGCTCGATGTTGGCATCCACTGTGTCCAGCCCCTCGTCCTGCAGGGCATACGCTCGCAACTTGTTCAACAGACCGATGCCACGTCCTTCTTGCTGGATATACAGCAAGACCCCGCGTCCCTCTTGCGCTATCCTCTGCAGCGCGATTTCCAGCTGGCTTCCGCAATCACAACGCAGCGACCCCAGCACGTCTCCTGTCAGGCAACCCGAGTGTACCCGCACCAGTGTGGGCTTTCCATCGGCAACATCACCCATTACCAAAGCAACATACGGGTTGGGGTCAACGGTGCATTCATAGGCGTGGGCGGTAAACTCCCCGTAGCGGGTGGGCAGTTTGGCAACCGCCACCTTGTTTACCAGCTTCTCGTATCGCCGGCGGTAACGGATTAACTCTTCGATGGTCACGAGGCACATGCCGAACCTCTTCGCCAGCTCCATCAGCTGGGGCAGGTGTGCCATCGTGCCATCATCGTTCATGATCTCGCAAATGACACCTGCCGGGTACAGTCCTGCCAGGCGCGCCAGGTCTATGGCTGCCTCCGTATGCCCGGCCCGCCTCAGCACGCCTCCTTCCACCGCCCGCAGGGGAAACACATGCCCCGGCTTCTCGAAATCCTCGGGGCGGGCACGCGGGTCTACAAACAGTCGGATGGTCTGCGCCCTATCGTACGCAGAGATGCCCGTGGTCGTCCCGATTCGAGCGTCTATTGGCTCCATCATCGCGGTGCCGTGCCGGGCGTTGTATTTGCTGGTGATCGGCCCGATGCGCAGTTCGTCCAGTCGTTGTCCGGTGGCAGCCAGACAGATCAGCCCACGACCATACTTCGCCATGAAGTTGATGGCTTCAGGCGTGACCTTCTCGGCAGCAATCACGAAATCTCCCTCATTCTCGCGGTCTTCATCGTCGACCACGATAATCATCTCGCCCTTCTTCAGTCGCTCCACGGCTTCCTCAATGGCACAAAAATCGCTCATGACCTCACCTCAGCGCATCGGCTATGTTAATGATACCAGCACCTTGAACTACTGCGCAACCGCCCAAGCAAAAAGCGGGGCGCACGCCTGCGCCCCGCGCTCATGTTCCCTTCCTCGTCACTCGACAGCGGCCTTCTGCGGCTGTCCTGACTTGTAGAACTGCCACACCATCCATCCCACCACCGCCAGACCTGCTGCCAGCAGCACCACAAAGATGCCGAACATACCCCACTGGGGAGTGACCTCCAACGTGCGGATATCCAGATGGGGCTGCAAATACATCTCGCGCAGGCTGTGCCTGGTAACAGCCATTAGCGCAACAGCCAGCACGGTCAGCGCCACGGCAGCCGGCACGGAGCGATTTACCAGCAAAAGCGCAACTACCGCCAGCACCACCCCAGCCCACAGCACGACGGTGTGGACCACGTTGCCTCCGATGAAGTTCTGCATCAGGTTGCCCGGCAGGCTGAACAGGAACCACAGCCCTACGGCAAGCTGCAGCAGAGTGGCACCGATAAACCATCGCGAGCCGTAGGCAACCGCCTCCTGCCCCCAGGCGTTTTGCGCCTTCGATGCTTGGACGCCAAGCAGGGCAATACCCAACCCCGCCACAGCGAAGGCGGCGACCATGAAGTGTAGGTAGCGGGGTATCAGGGTAGGCTCCGACCAGTTCAGATGCAATCCCGCTGCGCTCATCGCATACAGGGATGCCCACTTGTTCGGGGCGAGATTCAGCGTGGCGTTGTGGGTGTACAGTAACCCCACCAACAGGATGAAAACCGCACTCACCCAGGCAATGGGCGTTACCCACTTGCCCACCCAGTCGGGGCGAAACTGCACCAGATACAACCCGTAGTACGCCAGCAAGACCAGCGCGACGACCGCAAGCCACGGCCACGCCATCAGGATGGAGGCTGTGTAGAAAGCTTGACCGTACAGCACCTGTACGAACAGCAAAGGTGCCACGCCCAGCGTAATGGTCAGCGACATGGTCACAGGCAACGCTTTGGACAAACGCCTTGCCAGCTCGGCGTGAAACGGGCTGTTTCTGCCCTTGCGCAGACTGATTGCCATGATTGTGGTGCCGCCGACCAGCAGGTTCATCGCCAGCAAGTGCAGGATGAAGGTGAACACCAGCAAAACCTGCAACAACCACGCAGGAGCAGGAAGCCCCGCCGGATCGGGCGGTGGAACAACAACCGGCATCTCGCATTACCTCCTCTACCGACGCGCCGCAGTTTGCTGCGGCGGGTTGTTCAAGCTGTAGAGCCACTCTACCAGCGCATGACGTTCTTCATCGGTACCCAGGAACGGGGGCATATAGCCCTTCAGCTGGTTCAGGTTCTGTATCTGCACGTCCAGAAAGTCCTTTCGCCAGCCCTTGACGGCGAACTTGATGCCGTTAAAGCCGTTGACGGTATGGCACGATTGACAGTGGAAGCGAAAGACCTTTTCGCCCATCTTGAGAGGGTCGCTCTGTTCGTCTGGCGTGAGCAGCGCCCATTTCGCCGTGCCGAGTACGCCTGTCTCCCAGAGATTCTGCACTTCCTCGGTGCGGATGGCATTGGAGTACATGTAGTCGTAGATGATGTAGGGCTTGCGCACTGCCTCACGCACCCACTCGGTGACGCCCGTTGTGACCAGTCCCAACGCCACGATCACAAAAGCGAAGGTCACATGGAACCTCTTGGGGAAGAGGAACGGTCCGATGAGCGTGGCGAGGAACACGAAGGCGGAAAAGATAACGCTCGCCGCGGCGAAAAGCGTCACCACCGGCGCGCCACCCATCGAAATCTCTCGCGCTTGATCGGGAATACGAGAGATATACCAGATACCGCCAATGGGAATAATGGTCATTCCCACCAGAACCCACTTGGAGGCATACTTCACCACGCGCTCGCGCAGGGCATCGTCGGCAACGGCGGAAGCGGTAATCAGCGCATACAAACCAGCCAGCGCAATCGTTACCGCCGTACGCACCACCAGCGAAGGCAACATCGATGGGTTGAAGAAAGCGTCCACAATGGAGCCGGTCTCCGTCCATCGTCCTGTGGTCAGCATAAACGTCAGGATGCCGTTAATCATGAATAGGCTCAACCACGCGCCCGCGAAGTAAATCCATCCCACAGCAAGGTGCGTGCGGGCGTTGAGCCTGTCCCAACCATAGTAGTAAATGAACGCGGCAAGCAGCTCCACCAGGAAAAACACCCACTCAATCGCCCACGCCCAGACGAAGACGTGGATGAGAGCGGAGGTCGCTGTGGGATGCACCAATCCGATCGCCCACCAGATACCAACTCCGCTGACCGCCCCGAACACCAGCACTACTAAGATAAAAAAGGTACTGTGGCGTTTCAAGTAGTCCAGCAGGGCGGTATCATTCTCACGGCGCGCCTTACGCTCCGTCAGCACGAGGAACAGTCCGGCTCCAATGGCAAAGTGAGACACAAACACATGCAGGATGGCAATAATGCCGATGAGCATTCCGCCACCCAGTAGAGGAACGTCCCAGAATGGATACTCCATCGCCTTCCTCCGTCCGCGAAGTTCGTACATCATTATACTCTAATCCAGTGGAGTATTTCAATCATCTAAAGTTTTTCAAGTTATGAAGTTCATCTCGGCACTGTTACATCTTCCAGTTTTGGTATCCGTCTCTGCAGAAATATCCGCGCTATCCGAAAATAGTTAAAGGAAGTCTACCACAGGAGGTCGCACACGGATGTGGGCGTTCATTGCATACCTCATTGCAGCAACGGCGTTTTACACGATTCTGGTCATGATTGCACAGCCGGACCCTTATGACTCAGAGTCGTGGGAGATGCCGGATGACATCGAGCTGCCTACCAGCACGGCGTCGACGGAGTACGAGGCTTACCGCAAGGCAGCTTAAACCCCGCGCCTGCGGTAGGCACGCAGCGACACCGCCTGCATATACGCCCCCAGCAACATGAGCGACAGGCATATCAGGAAGCTCGCGTGGAACCCGACCATCCCCAAGAGTGGTACGGCAACAAAGGGGGCAAGCGTGCCTCGTATTCCCAGCAACATACTGTGCAGTGCCTGATATTGCGCCTCTTTGCCCTCTTCAGCCAGGGTCAAGATGACGTTCAGATAAGCCAGTTCGATGCCCGCACCCGCAATACCCTGAACGACTGCGGCAGGCACCAAATGCCACCATGCTCCTGAGAAGAAATACACAATGGGCATCAGACACTGCAACAGGATGTTGACGAGCGCAGTCCAAAGCGCACCATGTCGATCCATGAAATGCCCCCAATAGGCAAAGGCGATAATGGAGCATATCGAGGAGGTGTTGGTCAGCGTCGCTACCTGCACGTTGGTCACGTTCAGTCGGTCTACCTGATACAACGGATAGATAGTGAATGCCACCAGATTGCCGAAACCGTATGTCATCACGGACGCCGCAAACCAGAGGAAACCGTGATTATGTTTGAGAATCGCCATCGTTTGCAGCCAGAATCCGAGCGCACACAGGCGTACTTGCTGGGCTTCGAGCGCGGAGGACTCTTTCACAGGGCGCGCGCAAACGTCCACGAATATACGCAGAAGGGCATCTTGGCTCTGCCTACCATCTGCCTTGCCCAGAGAGGAGCGAGTAGACTGCCAATGAAGGGAGCGGCTGTGAGCAGGCTAATCTCGAGGCGACTGGCTTGCAGGTCGGCGCGGGCAATGCGCATCACGAAGGGGAAAATCGCCCCCATGTAAATACCGCCGAGCAGACCCGCTAAGGCATCCCATCGGTATGCAGGAATAACCTGCGGAGAGAGAACACGACCGATGACCTTCTCACTGTTTAGCTGTGCC
>Ga0209750_1000416_pt1 | contig 21593 bp, 16 predicted proteins | sample YNPBryulayer2012_FD_185813 | JGI IMG/M metagenome (GOLD analysis project Ga0209750, IMG submission 185813) | Anoxygenic and chlorotrophic microbial mat microbial communities from Yellowstone National Park, USA - YNP Bryant MS upper layer 2012... ...
CTCGACGAGTCCGATGGGCGGATCACTGCCGTGAGCGACGAAGAGATCCTGGACGCCTACCGGCAAGTGGCGCGCAGCGAAGGGGTGTTCTGCGAACCCTCATCAGCGGCTGGGCTGGCCGCGTTGGCCAAGGGGCTGCGCGAGGGATGGCTCGACCTGCGCGGCCAGCGCGTGGTGTGCGTGCTCACCGGCCATGGCCTGAAAGACCCCGACACGGCCATCCGCGACAGCGCGCCGCCGATCAGCATCCCGCCGCGCATCGAAGCGCTCCTGGACGCCATGAACCTTTCATAGATTGGCGCGTGGTCGGAGAGATGGAGAAGCTGCTCACCGTTCGCATTCCTGCCACCAGCGCCAACCTCGGCCCGGGCTTTGACTGCATGGGCCTGGCTCTGGATTTGTGGAACACCTTCGAGCTATACCGAGGTGAAGGGAGCGGGATCAGCGTGGCATCGCACGGCGAGGGCCAGGATGTGCTCCCCAGCGACGCCAGCCACTTAGTGGCCCATACCATGCTCGAAGAGCTGAACCTGCACGCGCCGTTTGACGCGCGCAGCCAAGCGTATCACATCGTCTGCCACAATCACGTGCCTTGCGCCAGCGGGCTGGGGTCTAGCTCCACGGCGGTGCTGGCCGGCCTGCTCTTCGCTCACGCGCTGTTGGATTCGTCAATCTTGCGCACATCGGCTGGCTTAGCCCAGGTGCTTCGGCGCGCCTTTGAGATCGAAGGCCATGGGGACAACGTGGCGCCGGCCCTGCTGGGCGGGCTGGTGGTCGTGGCGAGCCACAACGGCGAGGTGATCGCGCACAAGATCGAGCCGCCGCCGCTGCGCCTGGTGGCGTGCGTGCCGCGCTTTCACTTCATGACCGCTCATGCCCGCTCGGTACTGCCGCTGCGCTACGCCCGCAGCGACGCCGTGTTCAACATCGGTCGGGCGATCCTGGTGGCCGAAGCGCTGCGCACGGCCAATGCGCAACTCTTGGCAAAAGCAATGGACGACCGATTGCACGAGCCATATCGCCTGCCGGCCATCCCCGGCGCCATCGAGGCCAAGCGCGCTGCGCTCGCGCACGGCGCGTATGCAGTGAGCCTGAGCGGCGCCGGCCCGGGCATCCTGGCTTTTGCCGACGAGAATCACGAAGCCATCGGCCAAGCCATGCAGTCCGCCTTCGCCTCGGCGGGTGGGCTGAGCGCGCGCTACTGGATACTAAACGTGAGCTTGGCCGGCGCTCAGATCATCGTTTGACGGTTATCATGGTTGTTTGTAGAATCCAAGCGCTTACTTAACCCAGTTGGAGAGTGACCCCATGGCGAGTGTGACCTACGAGCACGTGACCAAGCGGTTCGGCGATGTGGTTGCGGTGAACGACCTCAATATATCTATTGCCGACCGAGAGTTCCTCGTCTTCGTTGGACCGTCGGGGTGCGGCAAGACGACCTCGCTGAGAATGCTGGCCGGCCTAGAAGAAGTGACCGAGGGCAATATCTACATCGGCGACCGCATCGTGAACGACGTGCCGCCAAAAGACCGCGACATTGCGATGGTCTTCCAGTCCTACGCGCTGTATCCGCACATGTCCGTGTACGACAACATGGCGTTTGGCCTGAAGCTGCGCCGTGTGCCCAAAGACGAGATCGATCGGCGTGTGCGCGAGGCCGCTCGCCGGCTGGGCATCGAATCATTGCTCGACCGCAAGCCCAAGCAACTCTCCGGTGGCCAGCGCCAGCGCGTGGCCGTCGGGCGCGCCATTGTGCGCAACCCCGCGGTGTTCCTGATGGACGAGCCGCTCTCTAACCTGGATGCCAAGCTGCGCGTACAAGCGCGCGCCGAGATCAGCAAGCTGCACATGCAACTGGGCACGACCTTCATCTACGTCACCCACGACCAAGTCGAGGCCATGACGATGGGCACGCGCATCGCGGTGATGAAGGATGGCGTGTTACAACAGGTGGACACGCCGCAGGTGCTCTACGAGCGACCGGATAACGTCTTCGTGGCCGGCTTCATCGGCAGCCCCTCCATGAACTTCTTCGACGCCACGATCACCGGCAGCGGCAACGACCTCTACGTGGACACCGGCGCCTTCCGCGTGCGCATTCCTGAGAACAAAGTCGCGCCATACAAGCCACACCTCGGCAAGCAGGTCATCTTCGGCATCCGCCCAGAGGACATCCACGACCCAGAATATGCGCCGCCGGGCATTCACCAAGCCATCGTGGAATCGAAAGTGGACGTGGTCGAGCTGATGGGCAACGAGGTCATCCTCTACATGATGACCGCCGACAACCAACCGTTCCTCGCGCGAGTGGATCCGCGCACCAAGGCGCGCGTGGGCAACACGATGGGGCTGGCCTTCAACATGGACAATATGCACATCTTCGACAAACAGACGGAGAAGGCGATTCGGTAACAGAAAGCCCCTGCACGACAAGCAGGGGCTTTCGATTTTCAAGAGGTCTGCTTTTTATAGGTCTCAGCCTCATCGAGCAACTGCTGCGCGCTGCGCAGGCCGGCTTCGCCGCTGGTGCCCAGCATCTGGGCCAGTTCTTCCAACCGTGTTTCCCGATCGAGAGGGCGAACGACGGTCGTCGTGCGGCCGTTGCGTTGAAGCTTCTCCACCTTGTAATGCGCGTCGCCGAAGCTGGCCAACTGCGGCAGATGGGTGATGCACAGCACCTGATGGGTGCGCGCCAGTTGCCACAGCTTCTGGCCGACGACCGTGCCCACGCGCCCGCCGATGCCCTGGTCAATTTCATCGAAGATCAGCGTGGGCGTGCTATCGGCGTGCGCCAACGTCGCCTTGAGGGCCAGCATCAGGCGCGCGGCCTCGCCGCCGCTGGCGACCTTGGCCAATGGCTTCAACCCCTCGCCCAAGTTAGGGGCAAGCATGAACTCCACGTGATCGGCGCCGGTCGTATCCGGCTCTTGAGGGGTGAAGCAGACTTCGAACCGCGCGCCGCTCATGCGCAGGTCGCGCAGCTCAGCCTCGATGTCTCTGGCCAGCCTATGCGCGGCTTCCCGCCGCTTCTCAGAAAGCGCGCCGGCCAGGGTGTTGACGATCTCCGCCAACGCCACTTCCTGCTGTTGGAGCGATTCCAGGTGTTCGGCGCTGTGCTCGATCTGGTTTAGCTCGGCCTCGGCTTGTGCGGCAAAGGCCAGCACGGCCTCGACCGTCTCGCCATATTTGCGCTTGAGCTTTTTGATCAGCTCCAGCCGTTCTTCCACCTTCTGCAAGCGCTGGGGGTTGAACTCGATCGCGTCGCGATAGTCGCGCAGGGTGCGCGCCACCTCGCCCAGGATGGCGTTGGCTTCTTCCAGCGCGGCGTGATATGCCTCGAAGCGTTTGTCGAAGCGCGCCAGTTGGGCGACGGCGCGCATGGCCTGGGCGAGCTGGTCGAGCGCCGCCGGCGAACCGCGCGACGATTCGTAGAGCAAGGCGTAGGCTTCATCGGCGTAGGCGGCCAGCGCCTCGGCGTTGGCCAGGCGGGCGTGTTCTTCCAATAGCGCGTCTTCCTCGCCGGCCTTTAAGCGTGCCGCGCGGATCTCTTCAATCTGAAACTTGAGCATGTCCACGCGACGGGCGCGCTCGCGCTCGTTGCGCTGAAGGGTCTCTATCTGCCGGCGCACCGCGCGCAGTGCGCCGACCTGAGTCGCCATCTGCTGGCGCAGGTCCCAGCACCCCGCATAGCGGTCTAACAGGTTGACGTGCTCTCTCACCCGCAGCAGCGAGAGGTGCTCGCTTTGTCCGTGCAGGTCCACCAGCAACTCGCCCAGCGCGCGCAACACATCCTGCCCCACCGTGCGACCGTTGACGCGCGCAATCGAACGACCGTTCGCGCGCACCTCGCGCGCCAGCGTGAGATGGCCCGGCGCATCGTTATCCAGGCCATGCTCGGTGAGCAGCGCCTCAATCTGATCGCGCAGCGCAGGGCTGCTGTCAGAGCAATTGAAGAACCCCTCGATGAGCGAGGCCGAAGCGCCGGCGCGCACCATGCTGGGGTCGGCGCGATCACCGAGCAACAGCGAGATGCAGTCCACGATGATGGATTTGCCCGCGCCGGTCTCGCCGGTGAGCACGTTCAGCCCAGGCGCAAACGACAGATCGAGCGCCTCGATGATTGCAAAGTCGCGCACGCGCAGTTCAGCGAGCATCGCGGTAATGAACTTTATCCCCCTTCAGGCGACTTGGTCAAGGGCAGCGGCAAAGATCTGGAGCGCCTCATCAATCTGCGCCTCGTTCACCACCAGCGGCGGGATCCAGCGGATCACGTTCTCATACGAGCCGCAGGTGAGCAGCAACAGATTGTGGTCGGCGCAGTGTTTGACGAGCTGCTGCGCGAGATGCTTGCTTGGAGCGCCGGTGTGCGGGTCAATCAACTCGGTCGCCACCATACAGCCCAGGCCGCGCACATCGCCGAGGATGGGGAAGTCTCTCTGTAGCGCGCGCAAGCCCTGGAGCAATTGCTGGCCGCGCGCCAGGCTGTTCTCCGGCAGCCGCTCATCCTTCATCACGCGGATCGTCTCGACGGCGGCAGCCGCCGAGACCACGTTAGGCCCGTAGGTGCCGCCGTGCGAGCCGGGCAGCCACGTCTGCATGATCTCGCGGCGGGCGGCCACGCAACTCAGCGGCATGCCCGAAGCCAACCCTTTGGCCATCACCAAGATGTCGGGCACGACCCCGACGTGCTCAAGGGCGAAGAACTTGCCGGTGCGCCCGAAGCCGGTCTGCACTTCGTCAAAGATGAGCAAGATGCCGTGCTCATCGCAGATCTGGCGCAGCGCGCGCAGAAAGGAGGCCGGCGGCACGACGTAGCCGCCTTCGCCCAGCACCGGTTCGACGATGATCGCTGCGGTCTCCTGCGGCGCAGTTTGTGTCTTCAGGAGAAAGCGCACCGCCTCCGGCGCGTAACCGCAGCAGCGCCCGCCGTCATTCGGGCAACTGGCGCTGAGGGCGGCGCGCTCGGCAGCGCTCAGCGTTCGCTGGGCCACCGGACAGTGATAGCAGTGCGCATAGGGCGCGGCGAACACACCGGCCGGCAGCGGCTGATACTTCGAGCGATAGCTCGTCTTGCTCATCGTCAGCGCCATCGTCAGATGCGTGCGCCCATGGAACGACCCCTCGAATGCGATCACGTTGGTGCGGCCGGTGGCCTGTTTGGCCAGCTTGATGGCAGCTTCGACGGCCTCGGCGCCGCTGTTGCTGAAGAAGAACGTGTCAAGCTCAGGCGGGCAGATGCTGGCCAGCTCGTCGGTCAGCTCCAGCACCTTGTCGGCGATGGCGATGCCGATCTGCCCATGCAACAGCCGCGCAGCCTGCTCCTGGATGGCGCGCACGATGCGCGGGTGGGCGTGGCCGGTGTTCGTCACGCCGATGCCGCAAGTGAAGTCCATATAACGCCGACCGTCTTTGTCATACAGATAGATCCCTTCGCCGCGCTCAACGTGAATGTCGAAGGCGCGCGCCCAGACGGGGGAGAGATGCGCTTTGGCCATGGTGCGCCCAGTGTACCCGCAGGGGATTCGCAAGTGCGTCCACGATCCGGGACAACCCTTTCAGGATGTGCTGCCCAGCGAAGTTTGTGCTAGCCGTGCGACGGCACTGCCGTCGCCCACCCAGCATCTTGTCGAATGCACCCGCATGACAGGCAAGCCTATAAAATCCCCACACGCATGGTGCGCTGGCTGGTCAACAACGTCAGCCTGATGATCCTGGCCGTGCTGATGGCGTTCCTCGTCTGGGTCGTGGCTTCGCTCCAGCAGGATCCGATTGTAGAGAACACGCTCAGCGCGCCGGTTGTGGTCGTCTCGCCGCCGCCCAACGAGACCATCCTCGCCAGCACGCTGCCGGCCTCGGTGACGGTGCGCGTGCGTGCGCCACAGAGCACGTTTGACGCGCTCAGCGCCGGCAGCATCCAAGTGCCGGTTGACCTCTCGCAACTGGGCGCGGGCGAACACGCGATTAGGCTAGAGCCGATGGTTCGCGCATCGCCGGCTATGGTGCTCTCCTGGCGGCCGGTGACCGCCAGCGTGACGATCGCGGAGGTGATCAGCACGAGCGTGCCGGTGCGCGTCGTCCTAGAGGGGGTGCCTGCGATCGGTTATCGGGCGCAGCCGCCGATGGCGGATCCGGAGCAGGTGCTCGTCACCGGCGCACGGCAAATCATCGAGCAGCTCGAGCGGCTGGAGGTCAGGGTCAACATCGAGGGGGCGCGCTCAGCAGTTGAGCAGATGGCCAGGCCGACGGCGCGCGACCGCGACGGCGCAACCATCACAAACATCGTCCTGTCGCCGACGATAGTGGCCGTGCGCGTCCCGCTGGAACAGCTCAGCAACTTCAAGGATCTGGCGGTGCGGGTGCGGCCGGTTGGCCAGCCGGCTGAAGGCTACGCCATCACCAGCATCTCGGTTTCGCCCCAGGTGGTGACGGTGTTCGGGCCGCGCGAGGCCATCCAGCAGCTCCCCGGCTTCATTGACACGCTAGAGGTCTCAGTCTCTGGGGCTACGCAGGACGTGGAACAGCGCGTCGGGTTGAACGTGCCCCCCAACATCTCGCCGATCGGCGAGAACATGACGGTGCTGGTGCGCGTGCGGATCGAACCGCAGCAGGGCGCGCGCACCGTGTCTCGCCGCCCGATTATCGTCGGCATCGGCGACGGACTCACCGCCAAGGTCTCACCGCTCACGGTGGACATCGTGTTGGCCGGCCCGCAGCCCACGTTAAACCGCTTGACCCTCGATAACGTGCGCGTGGAAGTGGACGTCACGGGGCTGGACGTGGGTGTACATCAATTAACCCCCAAGGTGACCGTACCTGAGGATGTCAGCGTGCAGAGCGTGGTGCCCTCCGCGGTTCAAGTCGAGATCACCAACGCCAATCGCTAGGCTCGCCCAACCGGACTAACGATGCAGGGCGCTTTTTACGAAAAACCATAGGTTGGCCGGTCGCTCGGCCAGCCGGCGCATGAAGTACGGGTACCAGTGCGTGCCATACGGCACGTAGACGCGGACGGCAAATCCATCGCTGGCGAGCTGCGCTTGTAGGTCGCGCCGCACCCCGTAGAGCATCTGGAACTCAAACCTGTCGCGCGAGAGCTGCCTCTCCGCTGCGTATGCCTGAGCGTCCGCGATCAACTTCTCGTCGTGGGTTGCCAGCGCAGCCAGCGGGGGAATGCGACCATCCCTGGCCGGCTGAGCTTGGCCGCAGCGATCAAGCAACAGGCGAGCCAGCTTGGCATAGTTGGCATCTACTTCGGCCTTGCGGGGGAAGGCTTTATCCGCCGGCTCGCGGTAGGCGCCCTTGCACAAGCGAATCGAGATGCCGGCATCGGCCAGCGCGAGCAGGTCGGCTTCGGTGCGGTAAAGGTAAGCCTGCAAGACGGCGCCGACGTTGCCGAATTCTGCGTGTAGCGCCCGCACGATCGCCAGCGTGCGATCCGTATAGGCCGTGCTCTCCATATCCACACGCACGAAGTTATCCAGCGCTTTGGCGTGGGCGACCACGCGGCGCACGTTGCGCAGGCAGAACTCCTCGCCTAGGTCCAGGCCGAGCTGGGTGAGCTTGAGCGAGATGTTGGAGCGCGCGCCGGTTGCGGCAAGCGCATCCAGAGCGCGCAGGTATTCGTCGCCGGCGTTGCGCGCTGCTTGCTGGTCGGTTACGCTCTCGCCGAGGAAGTCCAAGGTGGCATACAGCCCTTTGCCGTTTAGTGTGCTCACAGCGTCAATAGCGGCGTCAATAGACTCCCCGCAGATAAATCGCCGCGCCATCTGGTGCGCTACCGGCAGGCGAGTGATCGTGTGCTGCGCCCAAGACAGACGGGAGAGGTGCAGTAGCGTGCTCTGAAGCATGGGCCAATGTTAATAGTAGAATATATGAGTAATCCTCTCTTAGCAAAGGTAAACGGATATGCCGACCACTTCTGACCTCCGCCGCGGGATGCTGATTCGCTATAACGGCGATGTCTGGCGCGTGTTGGAATATCAGCATATTGCTCCTGGCAACTGGCGCGCGATGGTGCGCATGAAGCTCAAGAATATTTACAACGGCAAAGTGATCGAAGACCGCGTCCGCGCCGGGAGCGACATAGATGTTGTCCAATCGGAGTTGCGACCAGCCCAATACCTCTATAGGGACGGCAACACCTTTTACTTCATGGACACCGAGAATTATGACCAGATCGCCCTGGATGAGGAGATGGTGGGCGACGCAGCGCAGTTCGTGCGCGAGAACGATACGGTGAACTTGCTGATCCTCGATGGATCACACATCGCCGGCGTGGAATTGCCCACATTCGTGACCCTAAAAGTCGTCCAGGCTGATGTGGCTGTGCGCGGGGATACGGCGACCAACGTGATGAAGAACGTCACCCTGGAGACAGGCGCGGTGATTCAGGCGCCCAGCTTCATCAAAGAGGGTGACATGCTGAAGATAGACACCCGCACCGGCGAATATATCGAGCGGGTGAAGGAATAACTAGGGCATTACCTGTTTTGCGAGCGAAAGACAGAGCACAGGCCGGCGCGGGTGCATCCACAAACAAGGTCAACCGCTGGCGGGCTGCCAACTGGCGAAAGTTTATTTAGGGTGGGCAACGGCAGTGCCGTCGCCCACGCAGGGTTAGTTATGTATGTACCTGCCGGCACGACCGCCGGCCCGAAATCATGCTACCGGATTACCGCGTCCGTCAGCGCGACTATCTGCTGGAGATCAGCCGTGCGCTCACCTCGCGCCTGAACTTGAACGAAGTGCTGCGCCTGATCTTGCAACAGGCCGCGGAGATACTCAATGGCCATGCCGCCCTGATCGCGCTGGTCGAGCCGGATAACCGTTACACAATCCGCCAATCCTACGGCATCCCCCAGCCACTCCTCGATCAGCTCCAGCCGCTGTTAAACCAGCTAGAGGATGTGGGCGAGGCCGTCACTGCGCTGGAGCGCAACCTCATCGCCATCGCGCGGGCGGTCGGGCTAGGGCTGTGGCAGGTTGTCTCTTTGCCGCTCAAAATAGAAGGGGAGGAGTTCCTGGGCGCGCTCTACGTCTTTCGCGTGCGCGGGGGGGAGTTTAGCCGCGACGACCGGCGCGTATTGCAAAGCTTCGCCGACCAAGCCGCCATCGCTGTCCACAACGCGCGGCTCTATGAGCAGCTCAGCTACGAGAAGAGCCGGCTCAACGCCATCCTGGAGTTCAGCGCCGATGGCGTGGTGATCATGGACGCAGCGCATCGCATCCAGATCTTCAACCGGGCAATTGCGAACCTGCTCGGCATCCCGGCCAGCGAGGCGATCGGCCGCAAGTTCGAGGAGGTGCTGGTGCTGCGGCACAAGCGCGCCGGCATCGCCCTGGAAGAGGCCGAGGCACAGGGCTGGCCGTTGGTGAGCGCGCCCTCGCTGCTGTTCGTCGAGGGTGAACTGGTGCGCCGCAACGGCAGCCTGGTAAGCGTGGAGATCTCCTTCGCGCCCCTGTTCAACCGCGAGCGCAAGCTCGTCAACATCATCGCCGACGTGCACGACCTCACCCGCATCCGCGCTGCCGAGGAGATGAAAGCCACGTTCATCTCCGCCGTATCGCACGAGCTGAAGACGCCCGTGGCGCTGATCAAGGGCTACGCCAGCACCCTGCGCCGCGCCGATGCCCAGTGGGATGAAGCCACCGTGCGCGAAAGCCTCAGGGTGATCGAGGAGGAAGCCGACCACCTGACCGAGCTGATCGAGAACCTGCTGGATGCCTCGCGCGCCCAGGCCGGCAGCTTTAAGCTTGCGCCGGTGGAGCTGGACATTGATGACCTGGTGGTGCGCGTGGTGAAGAAGTTTCAGGCCCAGACCCCGACCCATCGGATCATCGCCGATGTCTCCCCGACCATGCCGTTGGTCTTCGCCGACGAGGCGCGGATCACCCAGGTGCTCAGCAACCTCATCTCAAACGCGGTGAAGTACTCGCCGCCCGGCAGCGAGATTCGTATCAGCGGGCGCGCCACGCCCAAAGAAGTCATCATCACCGTAGCCGACCAAGGCATTGGCATCGCGCCGGAAGAGCGGGATAAGCTCTTTGAACGCTTCTATCGTTCTGAGCGCGCTGTGCGGCGCGGCACGCCCGGCACCGGCTTAGGGCTGTATCTCAGCAAGGCAATCGTCGAGGCACATGGCGGGCGGATCTGGGTGGAAGATAACGAAGCCGGCCAGCCCGGCGCTCGCTTTAGCTTTAGCCTGCCGCGCGCACATTAACCGGCCAGGCGCTGAGCAATGAGTTCCACCGGATGCCGGGCCACCCGACCGGCGAAGTGGCGAATCTGCTCGCGGCAGGAGGTGCCCGGCGCGGCGATGAGGGCGTCGCCATCGGCAGCGCGCAGCGCCGGCAACAGGCCAAGCTCTGCGATCTTCTTCGAGAGGTCGTAGTGTTCTGCTTCATAGCCAAACGCGCCGGCCATGCCGCAGCACGTGCTCTCGATCTCGCTGACGTGGTAACCGGCGGCAGTGAGCAAAGCCCGCGTTCCCGCGGTGCCCCACAGCGCTTTCTGGTGGCAGTGACCGTGCAACAGCACTTGTTGCGCACCACTCCCTTCTTTGAACGGGGGCAGGTGCGCAGCGAGGAAGTCCTCGACCGACATGGCTGCCTGGGCCACCGCCTCGCTCGCCTCGCCGGGCCAAAGGTCGCGGTAGTCATCCTTGAACATGCTCAGGCAGCTCGGTTCTAGGGTCAAGATCGGCAAGCCCTGCTTGGCCAGCGGCGCGAGCTGCGCCAGGTTGAAGCGCGCTTGCTCGCGCGCTGCCGCCGGCTGGCCCTGCGACATCAGTGGACGTCCGCAGCACTTCCAGGGCGGCACAACGACTTCGCCGCCGGCGGCTTCCAGCGCGCGCACCGCGGCGATGGCTACCTCTGGGTGGTTATAGCGCGAGAAGGTATCCACGAACAACACGGCGCGAAAGCGCGCCTCATGCGCAGGCCGGCTGCGCCACCAGCGGTCAAATGTCCGACGGGTGAACGAAGGCAGCGCGCGCGGTTCAGCGATTCCCAGGGCGCGCTTGAACACAGGCTGATTCAGCGCCCAGTTTGAGATCGGCGCAAGCGTTGCGGCCAGCGGACTGAGCGCGCCGATGCGCCCCAGCAGCCAGGCGCGCAGCGGCATACCGCGTGCGGCGTAGAAGTGGGCCATGAACTCGCTCTTGAGCTTGCTCATGTCCACCCCGGCGACGCACTCGGTGGCGCACGCCTTACAGCTCAAGCACAGGTCCAGCGCCGCTTTGACCTCGTCTAGATTTGGCCTGGGCGAGCCGTTCAGCGTCTTCTCGCTGATGAACGCGCGCAGCAAGTTCGCCCGCCCGCGTGTGCTGTGCATCTCCTCGCGCGTGGCGCGGTATGACGGGCACATCACCCCTCCCTCCAGCTTGCGACAGGCGCCGTTGCCGTTGCACTGCTCGACCATGCCGGCAAACGACCCATCCACTCGAAAGGTCAGCGTGGTGGGCAGCGCGCGCGTGGGGTGATAGCGCAGGTGCTCATCCATCATCGGCGCGCGCACCTTCTTGCCGGGGTTGAGCAAGCCGCGCGGGTCGAAGAGGTCTTTGAGTTCACAGAAGGCGCGATAGACCTCGCTGCCGAAGAGGGCCTCATTCTGATGTGAGCGCTCATAGCCATCGCCGTGCTCGCCGCTCATCGCGCCGCCCAGCTCGCGGCACAGCGCGAGCGCTTGTTGACCAATGCGCTGCATCTGCTGTATCCCCTCTTTGGTGCGCAGATTGACCAGCGGGCGCACGTGTAACACGCCGGCGCTGGCGTGGGCATAGAACGCGCCCTCCGTGCCGTTGGCGGCGAAGATGGCGTTGAGCCTCTCCACATATTCGGCCAGCCGCTCCACCGGCACAGCCACGTCTTCCACAATGCTGATCGGCTTGGCCGGGCTGCGGATGCTGGTGAGCACGTTCAGGCCCATCCTGCGCACATACCACACGTCGGCCTGTGCGCGCGGGTCGAACAGCGGATTGAGCGCGCAGGGCAGACGCTCGGCTGCCACGAGGCGTCCCAGCCGCGCGACGCCCTCGGCCACCTCGCCGGCGTCGTCGCCGTCGAACTCCACCACCAGCAATCCTTCGGGAACTGCGCCAGCCGGCAGCCAGTCAATGCGCCCGCGACATTCCGGCAGCTCGCGCGCCAGGCGGATGAACATACCGCCGATGAGTTCAATGGCCGCCGGCTGCGCCGTCAGCAGGGCCGGCACGGCGCGCATGGCCTCGACCAGCGACTCGAACGCGGTGACCACCAGCGCGGTCTGGCGCGGCTTCGGGAAGAGATGCAGCGTGGCTTCAACCACGATCCCCAGCGTGCCCTCGGCGCCGGCGAAGAGCGGGGTGAGATGGAAGCGGCTGACCTGTTCAAGGTGGCGCGCCAGGTTGCTCCCTTGTCGCTTGGTGTTGGCCTCGGTCAGGCAGGCGGTGGGGGCGAGGGGATCATAGGTCAACATCTCGGCGATGAAGTCCAGGTTGTAGCCGCTGGCGCGACGCCAAACTTTAGGGAAGTCGCGGCGGATCGCCGCCTCGTAGCGTCGGGCGAGCGCTGCGACATCTGTCGCCAGATGGTTGGCGGCCTCGCCCGCGTCCGCCGAGCATGTGAGCAGCGTCCCATCGGCGAGCACGACCTTGGCCGCGACCAGGTTATCGGCGGTCATGCCATAGCGGATGGAATGCGCGCCGGCAGCGTTGGCGCCGATCACGCCGCCGATAGCGGCCCGCTCGGCGCTGGCCGGGTCAGGGCCAAATTGCAGCCCGTGCTGCGCCAGCCGGCGATTGAGCTGGGCGAGCACCAGGCCGGGCTGGACGCGCGCGCGGCGCCGCTCAACGTCCACGTCCAGCAGCGCGTCCATGTATTTTGTGGAGTCCAAGATGACCCCTGGCCCAACGGCCGAGCCGCATAGGCTGCTGCCGCCGCCGCGCGGGGTGATCGGCACGCCGTGCTCGGCGCATAGGGCCGCCGTGGCAATCACATCGTCAATAGTCTTCGGCAGCACAACGCCCAGCGGCATCATCTGGTAGTTGCTGGCGTCGGTGCTGTAGATCAGCCGGCTGGGCGCGTCGAAGCGCACCTCACCCGCCACATGGCGCGCGAGCTGGCGCGCCAGCGGGTGATCGTCTGGAGCGATAGGCATCGCGCCGATTGTAAGTCGGCTATGCAGGCGCCTGTGTTGGCCGGACTGCGCGCCGGCCCGACTCGGTTATAGCCCGCGCGACGTTCACCGTCATCAAGATCGCCAGCCCCACCACGAAGAAGAGCACGACCGAGAGGATGGCCGGCCGCAGATTGCCCACGACCTGGTTAACGAAGCCGAAGAGGAAAGGCCCTAGCCAAGACGTGCCGCGCTCGCTGATCTCATATATCGAGAAGAACTCGGCTTCCTTCTCCGGCGGGATCATCTGGGCGAACATGCTGCGGCTGAGCGCCTGGCTGCCACCCAGCACCGTGGCGATGAAGATGCCGAGGATCCAGAACTCCAGCTCGGCCTGGGGAATGCCCAGCGCCGACGGCCCGTAGTCGCGCATGCCGAGGAAGGCGTAGATCACCACCCCGCTCCAGATCAATAGGCTGATCACCAACGCGCGCTTGCTGCTGACCCGGCCGGCCAGCCAGCCGAAGAACAGCGCGCCGGCGAAAGCGACAAACTGGATCATCAGGATCAGCAGCGTCAGCCGTTCAACCGGGATGCCCAGCCCGCCGCGCTCGACCGGCGCCGCGGCAAAGAGCGCCGAGACGGCGATCACCGTCTGCACGCCGTCGTTGTAGATGAGGTAAGCCAGCAGGAAGCGCGCCGTCTGCGGCAGGCTGCGCGATTTGCGCCAGAGGAAGATGCCGATCATCACCAATGGGCCAAGCACAGCGATGAAGATCACCTCCAACGGCAGGCCAAGCAGGGCAACGATCGGGAACAGGACGAAGACGATGAGGGGGGAGAGCAGCAAGCCGGCCACCGTCCGCGATGGCGTCTCCATCGTCTCGCTGAGCTGATCAAACGCTACTTGCAAAATGCCTCGACCAGGCGGAAGGGCGCGCGCGGGCCGGCGCGGGCGCAGCGTGAGCCACGTCCAGACCGACCAGCCCAGCCACCACAGGCCGGCTGAGGCCAGGTTAATGCGCACGGCCAGCGCGCTATCCAGCCCAAGCTGGTCCCGCAGCAAAAAGATCCCCAGGTTGATCGCAAGCAGCAAGCCACCGCCCAGATAGCCCATCGCCCAGCCAAACGACGAGACGCGGTCGCGCTGATCTTCGCTGGCGATGTCGGGCAGGTAGGCGTTGTAGAACACGATGGCCGCGCCAAAGGACAGGTTGGCAATGATGAACAGCAGGCCGCCCAGCGGCCATAGGTCCCCTTGCACGAAGAACAGCAGCGTGGTGGCCAGCCCGCCGATGATGGCGAAGAGTTGGAGCATCGCCTTGCGGCGGTGGGCATAGTCGGCGATCGCGCCGAGGATGGGCAGCAGGCCGGCCTGCATGACCACCGAGAACGCGATGCAATAGGGCAGGAAGGACTCCGGCGCCACCGGCAAGCCGAAGAAGCGGGCCAGCCCATCGGGGCTGGCTTTGGCGGCGGCAGCAGCCAGCGAGGCGAGGTATGGGCCGAGGAAGACAGTCCCTACTGTGGTGCTGAAGGCGCTGTTGGCCCAGTCATACATCGCCCAGCCCACAATTTCGCGCCGGTTGTTCACCGGCTGATCGAGCGCGAGAGTGGCCATGCCTGAACTATCAAAGACGGGTGTGAAGAAAGGATTAAGCAGAACGCGTTGCGCACGCTGGACTACGCACTACGGAATACGCACTACGGAATACGGAATACGCACCACGGAATACGTATTGCGTATTGCGTATTACGTATTGCGTATTGCGTATTGCGTTTCGTAGGCGAAGAAGATGTAGTCTTGGCTGGTCGTCTCGACCCCAAAGTCGTGCAGCGCCCGCAGCATCTGGGCGCGGTGGTCGGTACCGTGATTAACGACGTGGATAAGCACTTGCCAGACCGTTAAGTCCTTGTCCTCCGCCGGCTCGACGATCGGCCGCGCGAACAGCATGTCGTCGCGGAGCTGGGCCAGGTAAGCGCGCATCTGCGCCTCGATCGCGTCCCAGCGGGCGCGGATCACGGCGCGGTCGTCTTCGGCTGTGGGCTGATAGGCCGGCAGCGGCTCGACCCCGCGCAGCTCGCAAAACCAGGCCTCATCCACGCTCATCAGATGAACCACCTGCTGGCGCAGCGAACCAATCGAGTAGGGCACGTCCTGGATGAACTGTTCGTATGGTAGCCGGGCGAGCAGCGACCAGAGCTTTTGATTCTCGGAGAAGTGATAGGCATAGAGGTGGCGGAAGGCGTCGGCGTTCATCAGGCAAATCTTACTGCGCTGGGTGGAACTTGACAGCCGCGCGGACGTCTATAACAGCAAGACCCAAGGAGACTATAGACATGCGCGCAATTGCTCTGATTGCCCTCGTTGTGCCGCTGCTGGCTGCATGTGCGGCCGCGCCGGCAGCTTTCGATGCCGCGCCGATGCCGGCCCAGCCGCCGTTGCCTCAGGCCGAGTTTCGCGCTATGCCGACGGCTGCCCCCGTTGGACCCATCGAGGCCCAGCCGCGCCTGATCATCCGCACGGCGGACCTGACGCTGGTGGTGAAAGACACCCAGGAGGCTCTGGATGCGCTGACCCGCCTGGCCGGCGAGTTCGGCGGCTTCGTCGTCTCGTCTAGCGCGTCGCGCGTCGCCGAGAACGCGCTGGAAGGCAGCATCACGCTGCGCGTGGAGGCAGCGCGTTTTGACCAAGCCCTGGCGCGCATCCGCACGCTGGCCAGGGAGGTGCGCAGCGAAAGCGTGCGCGGCGAGGATGTCACCGCCGAATACGTGGACCTCGACGCGCGTTTGAGAAACCTGGAGGCGGCCGAAGCGCAACTCCAGCAGATCCTAAAGCAGGCGACCTCGACCGAGGACGTGCTGGCCGTCTATCGTGAGCTGACCAACCTGCGCAGTCAGATCGAGCAGGTGAAGGGGCGGATGAAGTATCTTTCACAGTCGGCGGCGTTGGCGACGATCACGGTTACGCTGATCCCCGATGCGCTCGCGCAGCCGATCCAGGTAGGGGGCTGGCAGCCAGCCGGCGTGATCCGCGATGCCTTGCAAGCGCTGATCAGCGCCCTCCAGGGGCTGGCGACGATCGCGATCTGGCTGGTGATCGTCGTTGCACCGATGGCGCTCATCATCGCTGCGCCTATCCTGCTGATCATCCTGGCCATCCGCCGCCTGCGGCGCAGACCATCGCCTCAGGCGCAGCAGCCCGCGCCATGAACGCCGACCTTCGCGCTCAGCTCGACCTGCTTATCCAATCCGCGCTGAGGGCGGCAGATCCCGCCGCGTCCATCCACCGTCACCTGCGGCGCACAGATGAGACCCTCTGGGTGGACGGCGACGCATACGACCTGCGCGCGTGGGACGACGTGCGATTGATCGCCGCAGGCAAAGCGGCCGTGCCGATGGCGCAGGCGGTGATCGGGTTGCTTGCGGATCGCCTGACGCGTGTTGTCGTTGTGACCAAGCATGGCCATAGCGCGAGCGTGCGCTGGCCAGCGCTGAATGTCCCACTTACCCTTATCGAAGCCGGCCATCCGTTGCCCGACGCCCATAGCCAGCGCGCCGGCGAGGTCGTCTGCGCAGCACTGCACGACACTTCGCCGCGCACGCTCATCGTTGTCTGCGTCAGCGGCGGCGCATCGGCGCTGCTCGTCGCACCTCATGCCGGCATCTCGCTGGCCGCGTTGCGCGCGGTGAACGAGGCGCTGCTGCGCAGCGGCCTGGACATTCGTGAGATGAACGCCGTCCGCGCCCGGCTGGACCGCCTGAAAGGCGGTGGGCTAGTCCGCTTGGCGCAGCCGGCGCGCGTGCTCGCCCTGATCCTCAGCGATGTCGTCGGCGATCCGCTCGACGCGATCGCCAGCGGACTGACCAACGACCCAGGAGCGCACAACGTGCTGGTCGGCAATAACGCCCAGGCGTGCCAAGCGGCTGCCGAGGCCGCGGCGAAGCTGGGCTTCGCCACCCACGTGGTCACGACGACGCTGACGGGCGAGGCACGCGACTGTGGCCGCCAGATCGCCCACGATGTGGCCGAAGCCCATGATGTGCCGGCCTGTTTGATCTACGGTGGCGAGACCACCGTCACCGTGCGCGGGGACGGCAAGGGCGGGCGCAACCAGGAACTGGCCCTGGCGGCAGCGATCGCCTGGGATGAGCTACGCGCGTCTGGACGCCTGACCGCGCTCAGCAATTGCGCGCTGGCCGCGCTAGGCAGCGACGGCAGCGACGGTCCGACCGACGCCGCCGGCGCATTCGCCTTTGACGACACGGTACAACGCGCCAACGCCCTATGCCTTGACCCGCACGATTATCTGGCCCGCAACGACAGCTATGCGTTCTTCGATCGCCTCGGCGACCTGATCCGCACCGGCCCAACCGGCACCAACGTGGCCGATGTGATCATCGCGCTGCGCATTTAAGCATTGGTCTCACTCCCGCAGGCTGCGCAGCTTATGGGAGGGTCAGGGATTACACTTCAACGTGTATGACGCTGCCGGTGACAGTGACGTTGGCCGACATCCACGCGGCACAGCATCGCCTACGCGATCAGCTGATCCCCACGCCGGTGTTGCCAGAGCTACGCCTGACGCGGATGCTCGGGGCGCGCACCTACGTGAAGGCGGAATCGCTCCAGCGGGCCGGCTCGTTCAAAATCCGCGGCGCCTACAACAAGATCAGCCAATTGAGCGAAGCGGAGCGCAGCCGAGGCGTCATCACCGCCAGCGCCGGCAACCACGCCCAGGGCGTAGCGCTGGCGGCGCGCATCTTCGGCGCGCCAGCAGTGATCGTCATGCCCGAATTCGCCCCGCTCACCAAGGTTGTGAGCACGCGCGACTTCGGCGCCGAGGTCGTTTTGCACGGCGCGACGTTCGACGACGCAGTCGCCTTCGCTCGCCAACAGCAAGCGGAGCGCGGGTTGGTCTTCGTCCATGCATTTGATGATCCGCTCGTGATCGCCGGCCAGGGCACGATCGGCCTGGAGATCATGGCCGCGCTGCCAGAGTTGAGCACGCTGCTTGTGCCGATTGGAGGCGGCGGGCTGATCAGCGGCATCGCCATCGCGGTGAAAGCGCTGAAGCCCAGCGTGCGCATCATCGGCGTACAGGCGGCAGCTTGTGCGGCTGTGCGCGCCTCGCTGGCCGCTGGTCAGGCGGTTACGGCGCCCTCAGCCAACACCATCGCCGACGGCATCGCTGTCAAGCGCCCCGGAGAACTCACCTTGAGCTACATCCAAGCCTTGGTGGACGACGTGGTTGAAGTCAGCGACGATGAGATCGCGCGCGGCATCGCCCACTGCGCCCAATATGCCCGGTTGGTTGTGGAAGGCGCCGGCGCTGCCGGCGTCGCCGCGCTCCTGGCCGGCAAGGTCGCCGTCCAGCCAGACGACGTGGTCTGCGCCGTGCTGTGCGGCGGCAATATAGATAGCAACCTCCTGGCGCGCGTGATCGAGCAGGTGATGGTTCAGCAGGGGCGGATCATCGTGCTCAAACTGACCGTGCTCGACCGACCGGGCCAGCTCGCGCAGGTGATCAACCACGTCGCCGCGTGTGGGGCCAACATCATTGACGTGATCCATCGTCGAGCGGTGTGGCTTGCGCCGCTCACCCGCACCGGCCTGGAGCTGGTGCTGGAGGTGCGCGACGAAGACCACGGCCAGGAGGTGATCCACCGCCTCGCCGAGGCCGGCTATCATGTTGAGCGCGTGCGACTGGGCGAATGGCCGGACTGAACGGGGTATCATCGCCCAGTCAAGGATGACCATGCTCTCTCCCGATACGTTTAAGCAGGTAATGCGTCGCTGGGGCAGCACCGTGACCATCATCACCACCCGCGCCGACGACGCGATCCACGGCCTGACAGCCACAGCCTTCTCCTCGCTCAGCGCCAACCCGCCGGAGGTGTTTATCAGCGTTTACAAGCAGTCGCGCACCCACGCGCTGATCGCGCGCAGCGGGGTGTTTTGTGTGAACTTCCTCGCCCCGGAGATGGCGCATCTCTCAGATCGCTTTGCCGGCCGTCAACCGAATAACAACGAGGATCGCTTTCAGGGTGTGCGTTATCGCACGGAGGCAACCGGCGCGCCGGTGTTGGATGACGCAATCGCGTACTTGGACTGCACAGTGGCGCGCGCCTTCGATGCCGGCGACCACACGATATTTATCGGCTCGGTACAGGCCGCTGCCGTCCAGCGACCCGATGACGCGCCGCTGCTCTACTTCAACGGGCGCTATCACCTGCTCGGCGGGCCAGTCGTTGACTCGTAGCGAGATGGGGCTTGCCGAGATTGCGCGCGCGTTTGCCCGTGCGCGGGCCGAAGGCCGCCCAGCGCTGATGCCGTACTGGTCGCTGGGCTATCCCGATGTCGAGACCTCGCTGCGCGTGATCCAGGCCATTGCCCGCGCCGGCGCTGACCTGATAGAGCTGGGCGTGCCCTTCAGCGATCCATTGGCTGATGGGCCGGTGATCCAGCGCGCGAACCAGGTCGCCCTGGAGGGCGGCATAACGGTCAGCCGCTGCATCGCGTTGGCGGCGCAGGCGCGCGCCTCCGGGGTCACGCAGCCTTTGCTGGCGATGGGCTACCTCAACCCGGTCATCGCGTATGGCGAAGCCCGCTACGTTGCCGACTGGCAGCGCGCCGGCGCGGACGGGTTGATCGTGCCCGATCTGCCCCCCGAAGAAGACGCTTCGCTCAAGCAAGCGTGCGACGCTCATCAGATGGCGCTGGTTCAGTTCACCGCGCCCACCAGCACCACAGAGCGAATTCGGCTGGCGGTGGGGCACGCCACAGGCTTTATTTACATCGTCTCCGTGGCCGGCGTCACCGGCGCGCGCGATCGCCTGCCCGAAGGGCTGCGCGACTACGTGCTGCGCGTGAAGGCGCAAGCCGGCGATAAGCCGGTCGTGGTCGGCTTTGGCATCAGCAAGCCGGAGCACGTGCGCGAGGTTGGCCAATATGCCGACGGCGTGATCGTCGCCAGCGCGCTGATCCGCGCTGCCGGCGCGGCGTCCGACCCAGCGCAGGCGGCCTATGATTTCGTGCGCCGGCTGCGGGACCAAGCCAACGATTGACACTTCCTCTGCGGTGCATGTTTTTGGCATCACCTTCAAGCAGCGCACTCCCCACTTCGGCATGCTGTGCTATATTGCACTAAGGCATGGCTAAGCGTTTGCCCCTGTCGAAAGGGGCACAGCTAGGGGTGGTGGGAGGAAGCGCGTTCGCCCTACTCCTGCTCTTGTCTCCGCGCGCCTCGGCGACGCCGGCTGTCTTACAAATCGCGAATATTCAAGCGAACAGCGCTACGGTTGGCCGCTACGAGAAATTTGAGCTGACCTTCAACATCAGCGGCAGCGTGGCGACCAACCCCTACTTCCCCTACGACCCCAACCCGCCGCCCGGCGTGCCGGCCGGCGTGGGCATCACGGTCGAGGGCCTGTTCAGCCCAGATCACTGGACCACGGTCATCACCCAACCAGGCTTCCTCTACCAGCCCTACGAGCGCCTGTGCATCTCAGGCAACACGCCGGTCGCTACCTGCCCGCCCAACGGTGAGGAGTGGCTTTACCCGAGCGGCGAGCCGGCCTGGAAGGTGCGCTTCGCGCCGCAGCAGACCGGGACGTGGCAGTACCGCCTGCGCGCCACCGATGCCTCCGGCACGGTCGAGAGCGTCACCGGGACGTTCACCGTGACGAACTCGGCCCTGCCCCACAACCGCGGCTTCATCCGCATCAGCCAGGCCGACCCCGGTTACTTTGAGTACTCCGATGGCAGCCCGTTCATCGGCGTCGGGCATGGCGAAGGCGTCGAGCAGTGGCGCTTCACCTACAGCGTGGATGAGGTCTTCGATCGCTTGGAAGCCGGCCGCGTCAACTTCATCCGCTGGTGGATGAGCGGCAGCAGCATCTTCATGGCGCCCTGGTCGCCCTGGCATTCGCACCACCTGCCTGGCGAAGGCGGCTACTTCAACGCGGTCAGCCTGACCTACACCCACGCCTACAGCGGCCACCTCGTCTCGCTCCGCCTGTGGGATTACCCCGATCCCGGCATGGACAACCGGCGCAACCCGTGCATGTTCCAGGGCTTCACCACCAACGTCTCGGTCAAGCCCAACACGACTTACCATCTCAGCGTCCGCTTGAAGACGATCGGCGTGACCGGCCCGCGCGACTCGGCTTATCCGTATGGCTTCACCATCCGCACCGGCGGCTGGCTGGGAGAGGAGTGCGCTGACCCGGCGACCACCGTCGGCAACAGCCGACAGCTGATTGGCCACGTCAGCGGCACCACGCCCGGCTGGATCGTGGTCACGGCGACCTTCACCACCGGCCCGAACCAATACTTCCTCGACAATTTCTACTTGATCTTGGAGAACACCACCGGCGGCGACGCTTACGTAGATGAGGTGTCGCTGCGCGAGTGGCGCGCCGGCGCGCCGGCCGGCCCAGAGGTGCTGCGCAAGAATCGCTTCGCCTATCATCTCTATTTCGATCAGCAACCCTCGTG
>Ga0209750_1000429_pt1 | contig 21101 bp, 22 predicted proteins | sample YNPBryulayer2012_FD_185813 | JGI IMG/M metagenome (GOLD analysis project Ga0209750, IMG submission 185813) | Anoxygenic and chlorotrophic microbial mat microbial communities from Yellowstone National Park, USA - YNP Bryant MS upper layer 2012... ...
CTCGTGCGCGGAGAAGGGGCGCACCAGCTTCGCGTAGGCGGTACACAGGATGCCGCGCGTTACAGGTATCAGGTGGGGTGTGAAGGTCACCGTGATTGCTCTGCCAGCCACCTCCGACAGCATCTGCTCGATCTCCGGCGTATGACGGTGGCTGGGCACGCCGTAGGCGCGCATGCTTTCGTTCAGCTCGGCGAAGTGGTAATCCAGCCCGAACTTCGACCTGCCTGCGCCAGACACACCCGATTTGGCGTCTATCACCAGCGACTCGGTATCCACCCACCCCTGCGCCAGTACCGGCGCCAGCGCCAGCACGGCGGCAGTGGGGTAACAGCCGGGGTTCGCTAACAGCCTCGCCTCGCGCAACTGGCTGTGCGGCACCAGCTCGGGCAAGCCGTATACCGCCTCGTCCAGAAGGTCTATTGCCGAGTGCTCACGCCTGTACCAATGTGCATACACGGCGGGGTCGCGCAGGCGGAAGTCGGCGGAGAGGTCGATGAGGCGCACGCCTGCCTCCAGCAACGGTTTTGCCACCTGCATGGCGAAGCCCGTTTCGCCCGCCAGAAAGAGAAAGTCGGTCTTCTGTGCAGCGCGCTGGATATCGAACTCCTCCAGCGGCGGCAGGTGATGCGCTGCGAGTCCCGGGAACGCTGCGCTCATGGGCTTGCCTGCGTAGGTGTGCGAGCTGAGGTAGGTAATCTGCACGTCGGGATGCTGCAACAGCAGGCGCACCAGCTCCACGCCTGCATAGCCCGATGCGCCGCCGATGCCCACATGTATCTTGCGGTGTCTCATACTTTGAGTGTATCGCGTACGGTGGCGAGACGTCAAGGGTCGATGGTTCCCTGGCAAATTTGCTCAACCCCTCTGCCCTTTCCGTAGTCGGGTGGCACAGGCAGGTCGGTCAACAGCTCCCACAGAGACACCGTCCCTGCTCACCGCGATGTCTGCGATGACAATGAGCAGCTCCTGCACGGTGAACGCCTCCGTTTTACCCAAGCCATTCCGGTATCTTCCTGTCGAGGAATAAGATAAGTCTCTCCAGCAGCGCCGCCCAAACGAGATTCACAGCGAACACGAGCCCGATCAACAGCAATAATGCCCACAACCTAACCCCCGGCACGTGTATCAGGCTCCAGAGTGTAGCTGGGTGGTAATCCGCAACGATTAAGGCGGCGATTGCCAAACCCGGAATCAGCCACGCGCTTCCCAGAATGCTTCCATCCTTAGCCTCCAAACGTGCGCGTAACAACCACCCCGCGGCGGCGCCGCAGGCGATAAACCACAACCACCCAACCCACGTGGTTTGCTGCCACCAACGTAATACAGCGTTCCACATCTCCTGCGTGGTGGTAAACATCACAATGTGCACGCCGGAAGGCAAAGGAGGCGTCCACACCAGATACAATGCGCCATCTAGAACGAGTTGAGCATGCTTGCGCAGCAGGAATGTGACGACGCCTGCTAGCACTGCAGCGAGCCAATGCACACTTCGCATCGGTTGTTCTCATCCTCTCTTACCGGGTACACACGATAGTACCATGGCATATCTCTTCAGGACCGCCGTCCCTCCCATGGTCATCTGGCATAGGTAAATCGGTTAGCAATTCCCATGCACAGCGCCCCTCTTTACCTGAACCCGCGCCTGTACTGGTCTTACGTATCGGCACGTCTTTCGCCTGAATGGAACCGTCTCGCCTCACCCGCAGTACCTTTCCACAGAAGGCATGTTCTGTCGGATGGGGCAAGCCGGGATAGATTAAGCGTCCATGTAGATAGCAAAACAGGAACCCAAAGTTGGGATCCTTCTCGCGGATAGCACGGATGCTCTGGAGCGGCTTGGGCAGAGGGTCATTGCCAAACATCAACCCCTTGTAGTCGTAGCTGATGGGGGTTTGTGCATGCGCAGTCGCATCGGTGTTCAAACCACCATACTGATCCAGCGGGCACACCAGCACCGCCCGATCCTTGACGTACGGCAGGATAAAGTCAAGTGCTATCGGTGCGGTGTCTTGGTAGTCACTGGTATACAAGCTCCACGCGACGTATACCTGGTGGAGATTGTTCATGCACTGCGTTTCACGCGCCTTCTTGCGCGCGCTCGCGAACAGTGGGAACAGCAGAGCCGCGATCAACGCGATAATCGCGATGACGATGAGCAGCTCCAGTACGCTGAAGGCGGTTCGTTTCATGCGAGCCATTTCAGTGTCCTCCTTCTGGGATTCTGCGCTGGGATGCCCCTGCCGCGCCATTGCGCAGGCCTTGTAACGGGGCGAGTTTGGCAGACCACTATGGACAACTACCCGGAGTTACTGTCTCACACAGGATCTCGCCCGTATTGTCACATGGTGGCTCCGTGTGTTATTGGGGTCGTTGTAAGTCTTGCGGCACCCTCTGCAGTCCACGGATGCTGGTGTCAAGCGCAAACCGTCCTTGTGGTGCATCGCTATCTGCTTATCCACGTCTTCTCCACACCTGCAACCTTTACCGCTTGTACCTGTCCTCCCTCCCGCGACGGGTACGACGCTGTTTGCGGTGATAGGCAACATTATTAGGTTCGCCAGCGCCAGTATGAGGGCGGTGCTCAAGAGGTAAATCCGTCGTCGCATTGCTGTTCTCTCCTCCGTCAGGTGATAGTGCGGTCTCGCCCGCTAGGGTGCTTCCAATAAAGAAATCGTTCGATGGGGAAGATTCGTCACAGGTTACGCCCAATTTTTTCCGCGCCTGTTCGATACCTCTTTGAAAGCGCATCTTTGTCGTGCTCACCCCCAAGCCCGTCACCTGAGCCATCTCGTCCCATGAACATTGTTCGTAAATGCGAAGATATACCACCTGCCGGCAGTTTTCGGGTAAAGCATCCCAGATCTCATCGGCGAGGAGGAGCGTCAAAGCCTGCTGTTCAGGGGTGCGGGCTACCAGTGCTCGCGTGCATTCCGCTATGGCGCGCTGTTCGAGTCTCTGACGCCGATAATGGTCGGCAACCCGTTTTCGGATTACCGTATCCAGAAAGCCGGGCATCAGGTGACTTAGCAAACCGTCGGCAGGCTTGTCGGGGTGATGGGCACGCAAACAGCAAAGGCATGCGGTAAGCGATTCGCACACGACATCGGTCGCTTCCTCACAGCTCATGCCGTATTGACGCTGCACGCGAACGATACGTTCGCGCACGCAATCCAGCAGGGTGCGGGACATAGATGCCTCCTTTCTGTCCGCGAACCGCAGCACACCCTGCAAGCACTATAAAGCAAGAGCACATACTGAACTATAGCAAAATGCTTACCCTCCGCTAACTTCAAAAAGGAAGACGGGTTCCGAACGGTTAAAGTTACGACAGGGATGAGCGAACGATTAAAAGGTAGTGAATCTTGACAGCCACCAGGGTTGCCAGAACACGATGCTTGAGGTTACCAATCTGTACAAATCCTTTCGGAGCGTGCGGGCGGTGAACGGATTGAGCCTGCACGTGCAGGTGGGCGAGATTGTCGGCTTGCTGGGACCCAACGGCGCAGGCAAGACCACCACCCTGCGCTGTATCTGCGGCATCCTGCAGCCCGATGCTGGACAAATCGTGATTGGCGGCTACGACCTCGCGCGACAGGAACGAGAGGCAAAGCAGCTGCTTGCCTTTATCCCCGAAGTGCCCAATCCCTACGAATTGCTGACCGTGCGCGAGCATATCCAGTTTGTGGCGATGTGTTACGGCACGATGGACACCTTCCGCCAGCGCATTGAGGAACTCCTGCACCGCTTTGACCTGAAGGTGAAGGAACATGCGCTGGTTGCCACCCTCTCCAAAGGCATGAAGCAGAAGCTGGCGGTCGCCTGCGCGTTCGTGCATGACGCGAAGGTGTTTCTGTGTGACGAGCCGCTGATTGGCATTGACCCCAAAGGGCAACATGAACTGAAGAGCGAGCTGCAACGCCTGCGCGATGAAGGATGCGCGATTCTGGTCAGCACGCACCAGCTGGACACAGCGGAAAGGTTGTGCGACCGCGTGATTATCATGCAGGCAGGGCGCAAACTGGCAGAAGGCACTCTGGAGGAACTGCGGGCGCAGGCGAAAATGGCGGACAGCACGCTCGAACAGGTATTCCTGCGCCTGACCGAGGAGGCAGAAGATGCAGGCACTGTGGTTTCTAACATGGCGCCTTCTGGTCAATAGCATACGCCGCACGTTCACCAACCCTCTGCGCGCGACCCTCGCTGTGCTCGTGGTGCTCTGGTTCACGTTTACCATGTGGAGCAACCTGTTTTTCTCCTTACAACAGGCAAGCCCCACGGTTACCCCCTTGCCTGCGGATTTGCGCCAGTTCCACACGGAGTACCTCATCGCGCTGCTCATGGGGATACATCTGGTGATGCTGTGGCAACCGCTATTTCCCGTGGGATTTCGCACGGTGCCGCTGTTCACGCAGGCAGACGTCAACTTTCTGTTCCCCTCTCCACAACGGCGTCTACCGGTGTTCCTTTTTTTGCTGTTGACACGTGGGCTTGTGAACAGCCTGCTCGTGCTGTTGATTCTGCTCATCATGGCGGTAGCGATAGGACACGACCTGCTGGTAAGCCTGTTTACCGGCAATGTGCCTCCTCACGCCCGCCTGACGTGGGTATACCCCGCCATGTATCTGCTGGCTTTTGTGACGCTGCTGATTACCGGCGTTCTCATCGCGCTTCGGGAAGAACATCGGCAGGGGTTTCGCCGCCGTTTGAAGTGGATGTTCTGGGGACTGATGGGGGCGTTAGCGGCGGTTCTGGGCTGGCACGGCTACCGCGCCTGGCAGGGCGGTGCTGACCCGCTGCACGAAGTGGTGTGGCATCTATTGCACAACCCGATACTGGTGGTGCCACTGTTTCCGGTGCGCGCGCTGGCAGAGGCGGCACTTGCTTTCACCGCAGGCTGGACGCCTGCGGTGAGCCTCGGTTTTGCGCTGTGGGGAGGGGCAGTAGCGGCAGCAGTCTACCTGTTGCTCCGCTACGAATACCTTCTTTACGATGTGGCGGCGCAGATAGCCACTCTTTCGAGCTCTTTTGCCTTGCGACGGCAAAGCCCCGCTCACGCCGCCTATGAAGCCTCTGTGGCCGCGGCGCAGAAGCGCAAACGGACTGCGCGCTGGCGACTGTTCGAACGCTGGGTGCCGCAGGGGGCGTGGGCGCTACTGTGGTGTCACAGCCTGCTGATGCTGCGCCTGTCAAACATACTGCAGATACCCTTAACCGTGTTCATCGGCTCGGTGGTGATGGCAACGGTTTTCATGCTGCAAGCGCGAAGTCTCACGCCTTCCGAACAAATGGGCTTCATGGTGGCTATCCAGTATATGTCCACCGTACTTCTGGTGCTGACCACACAGAGCTGGTTGGTGAGCGTCATACGGCGTGCAGAGATGAACAAATCGTTGCCGTTTGCCGCGCGGGTCGTATTGTGGACGGAGGTGCTACCCCCCACGCTGATGGTGTGGCTGTTGCAGATACTGTTGTGGGCGGTGTTCGGCTCTATTTTGCCGATGTATCTGCTCGCGCTTGGGTTACACATGCTCATCGGCATGTCGTTCGTTCCGTTGCTGTTTTCGGTGATGCTCACGGTGTACCTGTGGTTTCCCGACCAGAGCGACTACACCCAAAGGATGTTGCTCGGCGTTTTGCTGTTCCCGGCAATGTTGCTGGCATTGTTACCTGCGCTGGTTACGCTGGGCGTTTGCGTGTTGTTCGGCTTGCCTTTGTGGGCGCATGCGACAGCGATGGTGACGGTCAACGCAGGCGTATCGTGGCTGAGCGTTCTTCTAGCAGCTCGGCAGTACGTTCACGTCAACCTTGCAGAGTAAATCGGTTGGGAGGAGCGGGGTTCGGTGCGCACTGGCGTCGCCAGTTACCATTACGCAACGGCAGCGAACTTGTAGCGCAGGACGTCTTGCTGCCCTGTGGCTTTTGCAGGAAAATATCGGCTCACCACGAAACCAAAAGACAGAGTACCATCGAAGTACCCCCATATTCTTCGGACAGGAGGAAGGCAAGCGAGATGGAGTATGTGCGCTTGGGTCGTTCTGGTTTACGAGTGAGTCGTCTGTGTCTCGGTACGATGAACTTTGGGGTGGACACCGATGAGGAACATAGCCACCTGATTATGGACCGGGCGCTGGATCTGGGCATCAACTTCTTCGACACCGCCAACGTATACGGCTGGAAGCTGGGGGAGGGAGTTACCGAGAAGATTATCGGTCGGTGGCTTGCCAAAGGCGGCGGGCGTCGGGAGAAGGTGGTCATCGCCACCAAAGTGTATAACCCGATGGGCAACTGGCCCAACGAAGCGCGCCTGTCCATCCTGCATATCAAGCGTGCCTGCGAGGATAGCCTGCGTCGTATGCAGACCGATTACATCGATCTGTATCAGATGCACCACATTGACCGCGACTGCCCGTGGGAGGAGGTCTGGCAGGCGATGGAGCAGCTGTATCGCGAGGGTAAAATCCTCTACGTGGGCAGCAGCAACTTTGGGGGGTGGCACATCGCGCAGGCGCAGGAGATAGCTAAACAACGCCACTTTATGGGGCTGGTCTCGGAGCAGAGCCTGTATAACCTGACTGCGCGTATGATCGAGCTGGAGGTCATCCCCGCGTGCCAGGCGTACGGCATCGGCATCATCCCTTGGAGCCCCCTGGCAGGCGGATTACTTGGTGGCGTGCTGCAAGGGGTTGCTGAAGGGCGACGTGCTTCAGATTACATCCAGAAGCGGGTAGAGCAGATGCGCGACAAACTGGAGGCTTGGGAGGACCTCTGCCGGGAGCTGGGCGAATCGCCAGCCAATGTGGCTCTGGCGTGGCTGTTGCATCAGCCTGCCGTTACCGCGCCGATTATCGGTCCGCGCACCATCCAGCAGCTGGACGAGACCATGCGTTGTCTGGAAATCAAACTCAGCGAGGAAGTGCTGAAGAGACTGGATGAAATCTTTCCCGGTCCGGGCGGACCTGCACCGGAGGCGTATGCGTGGTAGAGAACAGTTCCCCGCAGGCGACCGCCTGCGGGGGCGCATTTTACAGCTGGTCTTCCTCTTTCACTTCCACTGGAGCGCGATAATACTCCTCGGGCTTCGTGTAGGCGGGTGAGTGGTACTGCGCAATCATCTGCGCACAACCGCGCCGACAACCGTCCACACACGCTCCACAGACGATGCACCGGAAGGGTTCAAAAACCAGTTCACGCTCGGCGCGGTTCACCCGGATAGCGTCGGCAGGGCAGCGCAGAGCGCAGGCTCCGCAGAAGATACATCGGCTGATGTCGAAAATGATTCTTCCACGCGCCCGCACAAAGGCTTCGCGTCGCTTATAAGGATGCGGTCGGGTCGCCGGTTTGGAAACCAGGTTACCCACCACAGTTGGTAGCATCTTCGGCATGGCTGTTCTCCTCTCAACGCTCCGTGCAGCTGATGCACGGGTCGATGGACAGAGTAATCACCGGCACGTCGGCAAACTCCGCGCCGGGCAACATTTCCAGCAGAGTCGGCACATTGGCGAGTGTGGGTGTGCGCACGCGCATTCGCTCAAGGTTTTTGGTACCGTTGCCCACCACGAAGTACATCAGCTCGCCGCGCGGTGCCTCCACCCGCGCAATGGCTTTCCCGTTGGGGTTGCCGCGTGGCTTGTTCTGGATGTCGCCCTCCGGCAGGCGTTGCAGTGCCTGGCGGATCAGGTCGATAGTCTGGAAACACTCTCGCGCCCTTACCACCGCGCGTGCATAGCTGTCGCCCGCTTGTTCCACCACAGGCTGGAAGTTCAGTTCGCCATAGGCGGCATAGCCTGTCATACGCACATCCTGCGCCACACCGCTGGCTCGCAGGGTGGGACCGACGGCGCCAACCCGCAGCGCCTGCTCGGCAGTCAACACGCCTTTGCCGACGGTGCGCTTCTTGACGGTATAGTCCTCCAGTATCACGGGCAGGATGGCGTTGAGCTGCCTCTCGCATTCGGCGAGGGTGTTCAGTGTTTCCTCTATCTGCTCATCGGTCATATCCCGGCGCACGCCGCCCAGGGTGTTGACAGAGATAATCACACGGTTGCCTGCGGTCTTTTCCAGTACGTCCATGACCATCTCGCGGATGCGCCAGATTTGCATGAACAGGCTCTCGAAACCGAAGGCATCCGCCAGCAAACCCAGCCACAGCAGGTGGCTGTGCAGACGGTGCAGTTCCGTCCACACCACGCGCAGGTAGTTGGCACGCGGCGGCGGTTCAATGCCCAGCAGTTTCTCCACCGCCATGCAGTAAGCCAGCCCGTGTGTGGCGCTGCAGATACCGCAGATGCGCTCGACCAGATACACGTTCAGCGGGTAGTCGTTTTTCTCGCCTGCCTTCTCGATACCTCGGTGGATATATCCCAGTGCAGGCAGTACCTGCCCGATGTTCTCATCCTCCAGCGTGATGCGCAGCTGTATCGCCTCGGGCAGGACGGGGTGCTGGGGACCGAAGGGCAAAACGGTTTTAACTGCCATCGCCGTTCCTCCTCTCAGATGCTTCTTTCTTGCGCATGGGAGGCGCAGGCACCTCTTCGGACACCAGCATCCTGCCCTGATAGTCCACGTTGAGCCCGTCCACGCGCAACCCGAACAGGTCCTTCATCTCGTTTTCCGCGACGAAGGCACTAAAGTAGACTGGCGTGATGCTGGGCAACGCCTCGTTCTTGTCGATGGTAACCAGCAGGTGGGTCAACTCCAGATGGTGGTCGAAGTGGTAGTACACTTCGAATTGCTCGCCGTTATCGATGCAGGTAGTGGTGATGAAACGCATGCCCCGCGCGGCCAGTTGTTGCACGCGCGGCAGGAGATGCTGCTTCTCCACCACCTCTACGTTCTCGATATCGGGCAGCTCCCGATGTTGTACATGCGCCTCGCCCATCGCTCTCCTCACTTTCCACGTTTCAGCGGCGTGTGCTCGGACATGCGCTCCACCGCCATCAGCACGCCTTCGATAATCGCTTCGGGCTTGGCAGCACACCCAGGAACATAAACATCGACAGGTATCACCTTGTCCACCCCACCAAGGCAGTTGTAGCAGTCGCGGAACACGCCGCCGGAACAGGCGCACGTGCCCACAGCCACGACCGCCTTCGGTGAGGGCATCTGCTCGTACAGGTTGCGCAGGACTCTAGCTCCCCGATGGGTTACCGGACCGGTGACTAGTAGCACATCCGCATGTTTGGGGTTCCCAACGTTCACGATGCCGAATCGCTCGAGGTCATACATTGGGGTCAAGCAGGACAGGATTTCTATGTCGCACCCGTTGCAGCTGCCCGAGTTGTAGTGCAGCACCCACGGGGATTTCATTCGCGCCTTGTCTATCAGTCTCATGTTGGGTTGCCTCGGTTTCTACTCGCGCCCTTCAGCGAGAGAACTGAACGAACTTATTTTATTTATCGTATGTAATATACCATGTTTTACGAGAAAAAACAAGGGTGGGAAGCGTTTTCTGTAAGAAATTCACGGTGTCGGTATGGTGCAGGCAGGTATAAGGCTTTCCTTTTGAGTAAAGATATAGAGGATATCTATTCTATAAACACAGGTTACGGCAAGATGCGCATCGGGGTAACACAGGAGACCTTTTCGGGCGAAACGCGAGTGGCGCTGGTGCCTGCCTCCGTGGCTGCGCTGAAGAAGGCAAAGGCAGAGGTGCTGGTGCAGGCGGGGGCGGGCAAAGGGGCGGGATTTTCCGACATGGACTATGCCGAGGCTGGGGCAACCATACTGCCCACGCGTGAGGAGGTGATTGCTGGCGCGGACATCGTGCTGCAGGTGCGCGCGCTGGGTGCAAACCCCGACGGCTGGAAGGCAGACCTGGCTCTGGCGCGGGAGGGACAGGTGTGGATTGCCATGATGGACCCTCTCTGGGCGCCTGAACCGGTCGCCGAAGCCGCTCAGAAGGGCATCATCGCCTTTGCGTTGGAGCTGGTTCCGCGCATCACACGTGCCCAGCCGATGGACGTGCTCTCCTCGCAATCCAATCTGGCTGGCTACAAGGCGGTGTTGCTGGCTGCCACAGCCCTACCCAAAATCTTCCCCATGATGATGACGGCGGCAGGAACGATTACCCCCGCTCGCGTGTTTGTCATTGGAGCCGGGGTGGCAGGGTTGCAGGCGATAGCCACTGCGCGGCGGCTGGGCGCGGTGGTGAGCGCATACGATGTGCGTCCCGCCGTGCGGGAACAGGTGGAGAGCCTGGGCGCGCGATTTGTAGAGCTGCCGCTGGAGGTGCAGGACGCGCAGGATGCGGGCGGGTACGCCAAAGCACTGGGCGAGGATTTCTACCGTCGGCAGGCGGAGATGATGAAAGGCGTGCTACCCGAAAACGATGTGGTGATTACCACGGCGGCGGTACCCGGTCAACGTGCCCCTGTGCTTATCACCCGTGAGATGGTAGAGCGAATGCGCCCCGGCTCGGTGATTGTGGACCTTGCCGCCGAGCGCGGAGGCAACTGCGAGCCCACTCACCCCGGGCAAACGGTGGTGCATCACGGGGTCACTATCATCGGTCCCGCCAATCTGCCTGCCACCATGCCCTATCATGCCAGTCAGCTCTACGCCAAGAACGTCAGCAGCTTCACGCTGAACTTGCTCAAAGAGGGTGAGCTGAGGCTGGACGTGGAGGACCAGATTATCCACGATACGCTGTTAACGCGAGACGGGCAGGTCGTTCATCCGCGCATTCGCGAAAAGCTGGGTTTGAGCGGGTAAGGAGGCAACAAGATGGGCATTGAGGATATTCTGAGCTACCTGTTCGTGTTTGTTCTGGCGACCTTCATCGGCTTTGAGGTGATACGCCGCGTGTCGCCACTGTTGCATACCCCGTTGATGTCGCTCACCAACGCCATTTCCGCTATCAGTCTGGTGGGCGCGTTGCTGGTGCTGGGGGCGGAGCATGACACGCTGTCGATGGTGCTCGCGAGCGTGGCGGTCACCGCTGCGGCAATCAACGTGGTGAGCGGCTTTCTCATCACCGACCGCATGTTGAAGATGTTCAAGCGACGCGAGCCTGAAGATCGGGGGAGGTCGTCATGAGCACGCAGGAGATTATCGCGCAATCCAGTTACATCATCGCCGCGGCGCTGTTCATCCTGTCGCTGAAGTGGCTCAGTGCGGTTCCCACCGCCCGTCGCGGGGTGGTGGCGGGCGAAGTGGGAATGATTATCGCCATTTTGGCGACGCTGATGTTGCCCGAAATCGTGAGCTACCGGTGGATTATCCTGACCCTGCTGATTGGCGCAGCCATCGGCATACCCATTGCCTACCTGATGCCGATGACACATGTTCCTCAGCGAACAGCCCTCTCGCACTCCTTCGGCGGTCTGGCAGTGGGACTGGTCGGAACCGCCAAGTATTACCTGTGGAATACCCATGAGCCCGAACGCCTCACCACCTTCATCACGGCGGTGCTGTGCTTCGAGGTACTGCTGGGCTTCCTCACCTTCACGGGTAGCCTGATGGCGTTCGGCAAGCTGCAGGAGATAATTCCCACCCGCCCGATTGTGTACCGCGGTCAGAACTTTGTGAACCTTTCCGTGCTGGCGATAGCGCTCGCCATCGGTGTGTATCTCGTCATCAACCCGACGCAGATGGGGTTGTTCCCAATCTACATCGCTCTCGCGCTGGCGTTCGGTGTGATGCTGATTCTGCCCATCGGTGGAGCAGATATGCCGACGGTCATTGCCTTGCTGAACTCCTACGCTGGCATCTCGGCGTCGGCGATGGGCTTTGTGCTGGAGAACAAGCTGCTGGTGGTGGCGGGCGCGCTGGATGGCTCGTCGGGTTTCATCCTGTCGGTGATTATGTGCAAGGCGATGAACCGTTCGTTTACGAACGTGTTGTTCGGCGCGTTCGGACAGGTGTCGCCGCAGGCATTGAAAGCGGAGGAGCGCACAGTGCGCAGTGCGACTCCCGAAGAGGCAGCGGACATTTTGCTGGCGGCTTCGTCAGTGGTGATTATTCCGGGCTATGGCATGGCAGTGGCGCAGGCGCAGCACAAGGTGCGCGAGCTGTTTGACCAGCTCACCCGGCGCGGTATCGATGTCAAGTTCGGCATCCATCCGGTAGCGGGGCGGATGCCTGGGCACATGAACGTGTTGCTGGCGGAGGCGGACATCCCCTACGACCGGCTCTTCGAGATGGAGGACATCAACTCGGAGCTGGCACACGCGGACGTGGCGCTGGTCATCGGGGCGAACGACGTGGTGAACCCTGCCGCGAAGCACGACAAAAACAGCCCCATCTACGGAATGCCCATCATTGAGGCAGACAAAGCGCGCACCGTGATGGTGATTAAGCGCAGTATGAACCCCGGTTTCGCGGGTATCGAGAACGAGCTGTACTACATGGACAAGACGCTGATGCTGTTTGGCGACGCGAAAGCGTATCTCGGCGAGCTGGTGAAGGTAATCGGGCAGGAGAAGTAGCAAGGTCGCTCCCCCTATGGGGGAGCGACCGGCTGAAGGACTAGCGATATTCGGGGATGGTCTGGCAGCGGTCGCGCCAGTCACGCAGCCACTCGACTTGCTGCGCTGGCTGCCAGTCCCACAGATAGTCGTCGGTGGGTCCCTGGGCGTTAGTCCACTGTAGCCCACCCATGGTGGCGCAGAGCTTGATGGCTTTCACATGCCCGTCGTGGAAGCTCCAGTTGCTCACCCCGTTGTGAGAGGTGACCACGCCCTTATTCGAGTCGAACCACACGCGGAACCAGTCGCCGTTCAGCACCCAGGGACCATGGTCGTTCCAGTACTCGCGCGACTCAAGCAGCTGGAACACCGAAGCGGGGCGTGGAATGGACGCCAGCCGCACGGGGTTGGGCAGGAGCGGGTTGACAATCCAGCCCAACCGCTGGCCGACCTCGTTTTTCTGCGCCCAGTTGGCGGCTCCACCGTACGAGCGTCGGATGCCGATAATCTGCTCCATGGTACTGCCCGTCTCCCCTAGGCGGCTCATCAGGCTGGACGGGTAGACGCCTTCGGTGCCATGGTAGCACGACCAGTTCCAGATGGGCTCTCCGGGCATCTCGAAGCTGGGACAAAGATAGATGCCGGTGTTTTTGATGTAGGGCTGTACCGCATAGCGCCATCCGTGGCAAGCCAGCCCGTTCGGGGTCTCAATCGGTGACCAGCCGGGGTAAGGCAGTGTCTCATCGTAATCCTGGGAATACTGCAGAATGGCGAGAGACAGCTGCTTCATGTTGGAAAGGCACGAGGTCTTGCGTGCCATCTCCCGTGCGCGCGAGAACACGGGGAACAGGATCGCCGCCAGTATCGCGATAATCGCGATGACGACGAGCAACTCAATGAGCGTGAACGCTCTGTAGCGAGACATGTTGGTACCCTCCTTTTGTATGATGTGTAGTACGCACCTGGTTACTGCAGGTTTCTAAAGATGCCGGGTGGGATGATGCGCTTTTCGATAGCATCTTTCACCATGGCGCGCTCTTCCGGCGAGAGCAATCTGGCATCGCCGCCGGTGCGGTTGACCAGTTCGTTGATTTTCAGCCCTGTCTGTGAGGGGGCAGCGCTGGGGCGGGTGCCGACGAACGCCCGATAGAGCACGAAGCCAGCGATGAGTAGCGCGACGACAATCACTGCGATAGCCACCGCTGGAGAAACCTCTTTTTTCATGCTTGCCTGCACCTCCAGATGTCAGTAAATTCGCCTGCGCCGGACACGTCGTACCGCCGCAGGATGTTTGCTTGTGTCAGCGGTTTCGGGAGCGAATGCGGTGGTGCTGTCCCGCTGCACCAGCTCGCCCGGAAATATCACCCGTTCCGGCGTGCGCGTGCCGCTTTCGATTTGCTGAATAAGTAGCTTTGCTGCCCGCATCCCGATCTCACGAACGGGTTGCCGGATGGTGGTGAGTGGTGGGGACGCCACTGCTGCCGCCTCCACATCGTCAAAGCCCATGACGGAAATCTCTTCCGGCACACAGATGCCCCTCCGACGCAACGCTTCCAGCGCGCCCAGTGCCATCCAGTCATTGCAGCAGACCACTGCGCTAAAGGGCGGACGCACCTGCAGCAGTTTCTCCATTGCCCATCGCCCCGATTCGGTGCTGTAGTTGCCTCGACGGATCCAGTGCGAGGTGATAAAAATCCCCGCCTCCGAAAGCGCGCGCAGATATCCCTGTTCGCGCTGGTGCGCGCTCCAGTAGTTCACCGGTCCGGCAATGAAGGCGATGCGTCGGTGTCCCTGCGCGATGAGCCACTTGACCCCCTGGTAGACGGCGTTCTCGTCGTCTACGTCCACGCAGGCAGCGTGCAGGTCGCGGGGGCTGCTTCCCGCCACCACGCAGGGCAGGGGGCACTCTTGCGCCCATTGCAGCAACGGGCTCTGATGCAGGGGGGCTGCCAGGATTGCGCCGTCAATGGAGCCATCTTCCGTGCGCTGGCGCACGTGTTCGATATCCGAGCTGGTCAGGGCGATGATTTTGAGCTGATAGCCCGCCTGCACCGCCTCGGCGAGCACACCGTCCAGTAGCGTGGAGAAGTAGGGGTTGCCCAACAGCGCGCCGCGGAAGTGTTCCACCACCACGCCAAGCGTATAGCTGCGCCGTCGTACCAGACTTCGAGCCACCTGATTGGGGCGGTAGCCCAGCGCTTCTACGGCACGCAGCACCTTCTGGCGCGTCTCCTCCGAGAAGCGGTGTCCCCGCCCATGCAACACGTTGGTGACGGTCGTGACCGACACCCCCGCGTATGCCGCAACATCTTTAATGGTTGGTGTCTGTTTGGGCATCGCTGAAGTCCAACGTTCAACTTCAAACTGGTTTTTGCTGGTTTGACGTTCAACTACATCTCCATTATAACCCCCTCTACCGAAAAAGTCAATAGATTTTGAGGTGGTGCGGGTGATTTTTGCTGTGTGGCGTTGGTCATGTGGGTGGGTTGAGCGCACGCAGCTGAAAAAGCATGTCCCGCGCGGCGTTCATCGCCACGGCGCAACTCTTAATTATAGCGCAATCGCCTCGTGTGGGTATGGATACGCTCGCTGCGAGTTCCATAGATTTGCAAGTTTTTTGTCGCCAGTAAGGAAGACGTGGCACTTTCCTACATACGCGTACGCAAGGTGAAGGGCGTCTGGCGTGCGCCGATTTGTCGTCGCTCTCAAATGAGCTGCGACGCGAAACACCCGCACACGGCTGGGTATACGATAGCATACCCTGAAGAACTGCTCATAGGCATTGAGGATTGTCCTCCCATGACCGCCGCTCCACCTCGATGCGGCGACGCACCTCTTCGGCTGACGGCGGTTCGTGTCCCGTAGCCCTCAATTGTGCGTGAATTTGCTCCAGTGACACCGGTGCGTGGCGGATTGTTGGTGTTGTCAGACGAATGCACGTCGACCACCACTTCTACCGCTGCCCCTTCGGACAGAGGTACCGGGCAGTCCAGACGAATGATATTTGACCCAAGCACAATCCCACGTACTCGCATTTTGGGCATGGTATCTGTACCTCTCTGATACTATCGTCGACCATTATAGCACACGTTCAAACAGCGGGCAATCTTTCATTCCCCTTGACAACTCGCCAGCGCTGGCGTAGTATATCGCTGGTCAGGAGGTGCCAATGAGCGGGGTGAAACGAACGGCTTTGTGGATGCTGTTGCTTTACTGTGCCGCTATTGCTTCGGCACAACCCCTTCGCCAACCCCACAGTATCGCCGTTGCCCCTGATGGAAAACTCTTCGTGGCAACGATAGACGAGACCACGTTGAAGATACTCTCTCCGTCCGGACAGATACTGGCGCAGACTGCACCGCGCGGTACGGGCGAGCAGGAAGTGCAGTTTCCACAACGTGTTCTGCTGGTAGGGGACGAGGTCTGGATATTGGACGCCCCCGCCAGGCGCGTTCAAGTCTATGGGGCACGCCCACCCTATCGCTACCTGCGCACATTACCACTGCCTGTGGAGGAGACGCAGGAAGCTGTAGACCTTGCCCGCGACGCCAACGGACGGCTGTTCCTGCTGACCCGACCGGACAATCTCGTCAGGGTGCTGACTCCGGAAGCGCGGCAGGTCACCGCCTTTGCGGGTGCGGGGGAGGCGCCGCATCAACTGGTCAACCCCACCAGTATCACCGTCGACCGACGAGGGCGCATCCTGATTACCGATACCGACCGGCGCACCAACCGGCATCGCGTGAAGATTTTCCGTTACTCTGCCTTACGTGGCACCGCAGAGTTGCTGAAGGACGTACCTGCATGGCTGGACCCCATTCAGGTGTGTGTCAACTCGCGCGGGCATCTGGTGACTTTGGGCGCACTGGGCTATTACGAAGACGGGGGCGCGATACGCATCATCACGGAACGGGGTGACCGCGTGGCGCACACAGGGCTGTTCTCGCTAGGAGGGATGAGCAGGGCAGGCGCGATTGCCCTTCTGCCTGACGACAGGGTGGTGCTGGCGGATGAGGCAAACGACCGCATCGTTATCCTGCCCCCCGACCTGAGTGAGCCGGACCCGGTGGTCACCCTGCGGTCTGGTGAGGCGACCATCCGCTGGCGCTGCCCTTCCCCTGTGACAGAAGCCACTGTCTGGTATGGCACGGATGAAAGCAACCCCGGTTCCTGGCGCAGGCAGGTGGTGCGCTGGCAGGGAGCGCGACGTGAAATGCTGGTGCGCTTGCGAGGGTTACCTGTTTCCACGCGCATCTTCTACCGTTTTTCTCCTGCACTGCCAGCTATCGGCAAGGGCGAGGGCAACGTGTCAAAGGTCTACTCGTTCCTGAGCGCGCCGCCTGCCGCAAAAATGCATGTGCTGACGCTAAACCTGCTGACGGTGGTTTATCTCAAGGCAGATGTGGACGGCACGGTGCATACCCTTACCCGCGAGCAGGTGGGTGACAAACTGCCAGCGGAGTTCGCGAAGTGTCGCGAGTGGTACTTCCGCAATACCCACTTCCGCCTGAACCTGAACCTGCAGGACTACCTGTACCTGGAGGAGCCGACTGCCCGCGTGCGGCGCGGCTGGATTGCCCCCGAAACCGTGCGTGAACATGTGCGCCCGATCCTGGAAGCGCAGGGCAAGCGTCTGGAGGATTACGACAGCATTATCGCGATATGGCCCTCGCCCGGCTACGATTCCGCACAGCCCGATCAGCTGGGAGACGTGGGGGGAGGAGGGCTAACCACCTTCGGATACTCCACCTTCGCCATCAGTGGTAAGCTGGCGTGGCTTCTGTGCCACGAGTACAGCCACCAGCTAGACCTCTTCTTTGACCGCAGCGGTGTGCAGAAGTTCTGGCTGAATCACCCCGACCCTACCATCCATCCTGGCAGATACGGGCAGCACTGGGACGTGAACGCCTTTATCTGCCGTAAGTGGAACCCCGAAGACTGGTTCCAGATGCGCTTTGGCGCGGTGTGGCAGGTCGATGACGTCAACGGCAACGGCATTCCCGATAACGACCCGCGCCTGCCGCTGGATGAACGGCGGCTGGGCAGAACCGCCCGACGTGGCAACGCCCGCCCCGACGACCTGCGTCAGGCAATGGCAGGCATCTTCTTCGGCTACCGGCTGGACAACGGCTTGCCAGATGGCATCGGTTACCGTGCAGAGGATGCTACGTGGCGACTGCCCCGCGAAGCGGTGCTGCTTATCCCCTATGGAAGCCTGCAGGCAACGCCGGACAGGTGGTTCCGCTACGCACGGGCACAGAATCGTTTCCTGTCCGCCGACATCTTTGCCGCGTGGAACGAGCGGGAATTGCAGTTCGGCATTGCCTGTCGCGAAGCCTGCGATGTGGAGATAGACATCGACGCCGACAATAACGGCTGGTTCACGGGGAACGATAACGTGAACGTGCGTGTGCGCGCACGGGGCGTGGGGGAACCGCAAGTGACCGCGCGGGTGTGGGATGGGGCGGTGAGCGGTTGGGTGGAAACTCCTGCTCCTTCGCTGGAGGTCAGGCAGCTGCCCGATGGGCGCAACCTGTATCGAGTAGGTATTCCGCGCACAACGGGTCGCTGGCAGGCGAACGCACTGGTGGGCGTCCGCATCGCGCTAACGGGCGAAAAGGGGTGGGTTTCGGCCTTCGAGCCGTGGGTGCTGATGCAAACCCGTCTGGTGCGCGGGACGCGGTGAGAAAACATGGCGACGCCCATTATTCTGGAAGTGCGCAACCTGAGCGTGCCCCCCCGACTGCGGGGAGAGGTGTCCTTCAGCCTGCGCGAAGGTGAGCGGCTGTGCGTGTACGGACACAGCGGGGCTGGAAAGACCACCCTGCTGCGCGCTCTTTTCGGACTGCTCGCCCATCGCGGTTCGGTGGTGTGGCATATCCCGCGAGCCAGCGCGGGTTACGCCGCGCAGTGTCCGCGCCTTATTCCCCGCGCGAACGTCCTGCAGCAGATACTATGGTGCAGCGCATTGCACGGAGCCTCGCTGTCGGTACACGGCAGCCGAATCCACGACTTACTGGAATGGTGGGGTCTGCAGGCGCACCGGCACAGGCTGGTGCACCGTCTCTCCATCGGAGAACGGTTGCGGCTGGAGCTGTGTTGCGCGACAGCGGTGGCGTCGCGCCTGCTGGTGGTGGACGGTCTGCTGGAGCAGCTGGACGAACGCACCCGAAGGCGGTTCTGGGAGGAGATGGATGCACGGTGCGCCCGGCGCGAGCTTGCGCTGATATACGCGACGCACTCTGCCCGCGAGGCGGAGCTGGCAGACCACGTGCTGATGCTTCACGAGGGGCGGGTGCTGGCGATGGACACGCCCGAGCATCTGCGTGCGCAAGCGGAACTGCAGGCTGTGTATCTGGAACCCGTGCAGGATTCGTCCAGGTCCGCAGTGCAAGCCACGCTCTGTCCGGATGGGGAGGTGCGTCTGACCATCCATCCCAGTCCCACGATGGAAGACGTGCTGCAGGCTCTGGTGCGACGTGGAGGGCTGGAGTGAGGATACTGCTTCGGCTATCGGGGATGTGCCTGCGCCTGATACTCACCAGTCCATTCTACTGGATAGTGATGGTAGCGGCTTTGTGGGTTTGTTGGAGGCACGCTCTATCCAGCTGGGCATGGGCAGGGTTGTCGGCAATGGCTGCCGTGCTTGCCCTGTCTCGGGCGATGTTTTTCGAATCTGGTGGGGGGCTGCTGGAGCGCGTGCGTCTGTCGCAGGCGGGACACCTTGTGCTGGCAGCGGGTGGCGCGGCAGTGCTCACGCTTTCGTTGTTGACGTGGGCAGCCGGTGTGATGTTGCTTCGGTAGGGCGGGTGGTCACCTCACGCTCCCCCCTCGCCCCGCTGGGTCACGAGACTGCCCAGCACCTCCTGCGCGGCGTTCTCGATGGCTGTCGCTTCCTGCTGCAGCTCACGCAGACGCAGTCGCAACGCTTCGATGTCGAACTCTTCCAGACTCTGGGGCGCCAGATTCAAGCGGGAAAGCGACTCGTGCAGGCTCTTCAGCGTCTGCAAAAGGAGCTCCAGATGGGCTTCCATGCGCTGTCGGTGGTTGCTCAGCGCGTTTCGGCTGTGCAGCCGGCGGCGGAGCAGGTCTATGCTCTCCTGCAACGCTCTCCTTGCCTGCGCGTCGTTCGTCTCCGCCAATCGCTGTTGCAAAGCCTCCGGCTGGCTCTCGCTGGCGGTTCCCATCGCCTCCCTGAGCTGTTCCAGCTGCTCTTGCAGCTGGTAGTAGGTGTCCAGCAGGCGGTAAATCTCGTCGTGTATCTGCCCGTCGCCCAGTCGCACATCCGCTCACCGCCTTCCCCTTCAGCCCTTAATGCCCGTCAGCGTCACGCCCTCGATAAAGTAGCGTTGGGTGAAGAAGAACAGTATCAGCACAGGTAGCATCACCATCGTGGCCGCGGCCATGAGCATTCCGGGTTCACCGCCGTGCTGGGACTGGAACAGCTGCAGGGCATACGCCAGCGGCATCTTCTCGGGGCTGGAGATGTAGATGAGTGGACCCATGAAGTTGTTCCACGCGCCCATGAACGTCCAGATGGTAACTGCCGCCAGCGCGGGCTTAATCAGCGGCAACATGATGCGCCAATAGATGCCGAAGTAGCTGCAACCGTCGATCTTCGCCGCATCCTCCAAATCCATCGGGATGGTCATGAAGAACTGGCGCAGCAGGAAGATGTTGAACGCGCTGCCGAAGAAAGCGGGAACCCACAGCGGACGCAGGGTATCTACCCAGCCCAGCGCGCGGAAGATGACAAACACCGGCAACATGGTCACTGCGCCGGGAACCATCATTGTCGCCAGCAGCACCACGAACCAGATGTCCCTGCCGGGCCAGCGCAACCGGCTGAAGGCGAACGCCACCAGCGAGCTGCTCAACACCGTGCCGATGATGCTCAGGATGGACAGAAACAGCGTGTTCCACAGGAACACCAGACCGTAGTTGGTTTCTGGCGGCAGGAAGCGCAGGGCGTCCCAGTAGTTCTCCCATTTGGGGGCAAACACACGCACCTTCTGCAGCTGCGATCCGGGTACCAGCAACACCTCGCCGCGCCGTTGGGGCGGCTCCAGCACCTGCACGCGATGCTCGCCCGTCTCCAGCTCCTCCAGGGTGGCGACCTTCAGCGTCTGTCCGTCCTGTCGCAGGAGGCTCACCCCGCACTCTTTGCCGTGAACAGTGACCTTCACCTGCTGGCGGGGAACCCATACGGGCGGGAACTTGCTCATATCCTCGTCCTCTTTCAGCGAGGTGACCACCAGCCACGCGAAGGGGATGCAAAAGAGAATGGCTCCACTCAACAGCACCGTGTGCAGTATCGACTGGCGCAACGCCTGTCCGATGGCGCGGGCAGTTTGTCCCTCTCCCGCCTCGCGGGCGCGTCGCACCCGAGCACGCACCATCGCCATAGTGGGTAGCCACAGAACAAGGTCCCACAGCAACCAGCTAGTCGGTGGCTGTGCGATACGGGAAACCACCCAGCCCAACGCCGCCGCCAGCGCGAGCAGTACCAGCAGTCCGGCCTCCAGAGCACCCCTGCCGCGCCTGATGGTGACCGCGTAGGTGGCGGTCAGCGCATAAGCCACCGCCGGATAGGTACACGCGAACGCCAGAATCCAGAGAACCGGTTGCATCTCCTCACCAGCAGGTTACGGGATGGTACCTGGTGATTCGCGATGGGAGCAGGCAAAACCTGCGTCG
>Ga0209750_1000436_pt1 | contig 20820 bp, 21 predicted proteins | sample YNPBryulayer2012_FD_185813 | JGI IMG/M metagenome (GOLD analysis project Ga0209750, IMG submission 185813) | Anoxygenic and chlorotrophic microbial mat microbial communities from Yellowstone National Park, USA - YNP Bryant MS upper layer 2012... ...
ATTGGGTGCGGGGGAGGGATTTGAACCCTCGACCTCCGGGTTATGAGCCCGGCGAGCTGACCGCTGCTCCACCCCGCGATGCCGTTCATTATTATATCATAAAATCGGCAACGGTGCAAACCTTGCTCAACGGAAGCGCCACAACAGGTTTGCCCCGTTCTCCTGTGCCACGATAGAAGCGGCAGAGAACGTTTTGGCGTGGCCGTCGGCGAGGATAATGGTGGCTCGTCCGCGATTGTCTCCTGTGGCAAAGTGGCGTGCGAACAGCGGTTTCAGCTGAGCGGGCGGCAGGTGATTGAGTTCCAGCACCAGGTCACGGTCTGCCACCAGCGGGGTGCCCAGACGGGGGTCCGTCGCGTTCGGCGTCCCAACGTAAGGGTCAAAGACGTAGCCCCGGTATTTTTGACCTGTTGGGCCGCTGGGGGTATCGCCGAACAGCGGCGTGCGGGCGGGTTCCTCCATCTGCGGGAGAAGGGCGGGAGTGGTGAAGCCTTCACGCTCCTGCGGGTCGTAGGCGGTCGCCGCAGTATAGCCGATGGAACCGATGCCCCGCTGCGACCAGTCGGCAGGGAAGCCGCTGCCGCTTGCGCTAGGGCAGGTGAAGACCCCTGTGTCGCGCACGTAGGGCTGTATGAGCCGTGTCCAGATGCGCTCCGGCAAGCTGGTGGGTACGGCGTAGTTGGTGGAGGGTGGCAAGGCCTCGTCGAAGTCCTGCGCGTAGCTCTGCACTGCTATGGCTAGCTGCCGCGCGTTGGAGAGGCAACGGGTCATGCGCGCCCCCTTCCGTGCCTGTGCGAACACCGGAAGGAGAATGGCTGCCAGGGTAGCGACAATCGCAATCACCACCAGCAGCTCGATAAGCGTGAAACCTGCTCTCATGACCCCATTATACCATTTGAAACGGTGCCTGAACACGCTTCCGCCCCGCATTTTTAATTCGACTTGGTAACCCCCGCTCGCCTGTCCGAGATTTCGCAGCCGGCGAACACGGTAGCCATCTTGCTATCGAACAGTGTTCCGCCTCGTGGGGCAACCTGGGGATGCAACTACGTGACCCTCGAGGGTTCCGACTTCATCAACAAGATTCGCTACCGCGCGCTGTATAAGGATGGCAGCAACATCGCGTTTGCCGACGGGCACGCCAAGTTCTTCGTATCGAAGGAGCTGGACTCGGCGGGCAAGGGCTATCCACGCTGCAACAACGGCCCGAGCCACACCTGCTACATCTGGCCGGAGCGCAACATCTGGATGGTGCCCAACTACCCGGAGAGCACTCTGGGCTATCCGGTAGGGCTAATTCCCAATTCGTGCGCCCGGTAATGGTGCTATACTGAAAGGGCAGGGGAGTCTTCCCCCTGCCCATCTCATGATGAGGTCTTGCGACATGACGGTTAATCAGCGGCTGTTGATGGTGCTGGCGGCACTACTCTTTTGGCTTCCCGCATCTGTCCCGCAGCAAGTCGGTCCCCGCCCGGAGGGTTCCCACTTCGTGGCGACCGGTCAGCTCCTTCGCCCAGCAGGGGAGAGCCTGCAGTTCGGCGGCAGACCGGTGGACATCGCGTTGTCCCCCGATAAACGCACACTCTACGTGAAAGATAATCGCGGCATCGTTGTGGTGGACGTGGAGACGTGGAAAGTGAGGCAGGAGCTGCTGGTGGGGCGTGACGGTCGCCGCGCCTATGTGTCCAACTGGGGCGGAAGGCATCCGATGTCGGGCGAGAAGACCGCAACCACTTCGGGCACTCCAGCAGTGGTAGACGCGCGTGGGGTGGCGGCAAGCGGAACCGTGTCGGTGATAGACCTGCAGGCAAAAACGGTGATTGCCGAGATAGAAGTCGGATTGCAATCGAGCGGGATAGCTCTGGATGAGGCGCACAGCAGGCTGTACGTGGCTAATGCCAATTCGGATACAGTGGGCGTGATAGATACCAGCACGTTGCGGGTGGTGGAGACTATCTCTGTGCGACCGGATGCCTCGCTGCCCTTTGGTAGTATGCCCAACCCGCTGGCGTTGACTCCCGGTGGAAACACGTTGTTCGTGGCTAACGGAGGCAACAACGCCGTCGCGGTCGTTCGCATCGATCGCCGTCGCAACCGCAGTCGGGTGGAAGGCTTTATACCTGCTGGCTGGTATCCGGGTGCAGTGGTTACGGACGGTAAGAGGCTGTTCGTGGCAAATATCAAGGGTGTGGGCTCGCGTAATCCGCAGCCGGAGCAGAAGGGTTGGAATGTTTACCGCTTTCTGGGAACGGTTCAGCGCGTCGCCATGCCGAACCGTCAGCAGCTGGCTCAGTATACGCGGCAGGTGAGGCAGGACGCGCGTGTGCCCCAGATTCTGCGCGCGTGGGAGCGAGCGCAAACCGGGAAGAAACCCGTACCCGTGCCCGAACGGACAGGAGAGCCATCCGTCTTCGAACACGTGGTCTACATCATCAAAGAGAACCGCACCTACGACCAGGTGTTCGGAGCCATTGGCAAAGGCGCCAGCGAGCCGTCGCTATGCATCTTCGGGCGAGAGGTTACTCCCAACCACCACGCGCTGGCGGAACAGTTTGTGCTGCTGGACAACTACTACTGTAACGGCGTTAACTCGGCGGACGGTCATGCGTGGAGTACCGAGGGCAACGTGACCGCCTATACCGAGCGTTCCTTCGGCGGCTGGACGCGCAGCTATCCCTTTGGCGACGACCCTTTGGCTTATTCGTCCACTGGCTTCATCTGGGACCATGTGCTGGCGGCTGGGCTTTCCTTCCGCAACTACGGCGAGATGGACTACGCAGAGCCGATTCCGGCGGATGCCTCTTTCCCCGATATCTATCAGGACTTTGTGAAGGGAACGCGGCGGATCCGCTTCACCCAGAACATCGGCATCGAGAACCTGCGCCGCTATAGCTGCCGGGAGTACCCCGGCTGGAACATGCGCATTCCCGATGTGTTGCGAGCAGAGGTGTTCTTGCGGGAGCTGAAAGAGTTTGAACGCAAAGACTACTTCCCGAATCTGGTCATCATCTACCTGCCTCAAGACCACACCTCCGGCACTCAGCCTGGAATGCCAACCCCGCGTGCCCATGTGGCGGATAACGACCTGGCTCTGGGGCGCATTGTGGAAGCCATCAGTAAAAGCAAGTTCTGGGCGAAGACCTGCATCTTCGTCATTGAAGACGACCCGCAGGACGGATTCGACCATGTGGATGGACACCGTTCGCTGTGTCTGGTCATCAGCCCCTACACGAAGCGCGGCGCGGTGGTGAGCGAGTTTTACAACCAGAGTTCTGTCCTGCATACCATCTGCCGCATTCTGGGTGTCCCGCCGATGAACCAGATGGTAGCTCTCGCGCCGGTGATGACCACTTGCTTCACCGATAAGCCCGATTTCACCCCCTATACGGCTTTACCCAATCGGGTGCCGCTGGATGAACTGAACCCCCCACTCAGTAGCCTGACCCCCCAACAGCGTCACTGGGCAGAAGCCAGCCTGCGTTTGCCGCTGGAGAAGCCTGACCTCGCTGAAGAGGACTTGCTGAATCGCATCCTGTGGCACGCAGTGCGCGGCGTGGACGCGCCATACCCCTCGGAGTTTGCCGGTGCACACGGCAAAGGATTGGCAGCGAGGGGCGTTGTTCTCGGGTCAGTCGAGCGCAGTGAGGAAGACTAAGGCAGTGTCCTCTTGAAGCCCCACTATCTCTCCAATCAGCGCGAACGCGAACGGGATTAGCGCATAGAGGAGATAGGAGCATGAGCAGGCGTGCAAGCCACAAACTGGTCTCGCCCTCCGTCGTGGTGATTGCCAACACGCTGCGCGAGCGCGTGCTGGCAGGCGAATACAGGGACAACGGCTGGCTCCCTACCGAGCGCGAGCCTTCGGACGAGTTCGGTGTCAGCCGTACCATTGTCCGCCGCGCGATTGAGGAGCTCGAGCGCCAGGGGTTGGTGGTACGCTCTCCGCGGTGCCGCCCTGTCGTTCGACGCAATTCTGTCTGCTCCACATCTACCGAAGCACGACGGGTGACTTTCGGTCTCTGGTTGTGGCCCAGCGCCACGTTTCCGGGCGCCTCTGCTATCCTGCGGGGAATCTACAAAACCCTCAATGCCAATCGCTACCGGCTCACCGTGGACAGCCCGGTAGAAACCGATTGGCGCGCAGTGGTGCATAGCGAGGCGCAGTTTCTGGAGCGCGTTACCCGCGACAGGGACGTGGCAGGCGTCATCCTCTGGTACCTCGGTGGCGAGGCGAACCTGCCAGCGCTACACAGCGTGCGGGCGGCAGGCATACCTCTGGTATTTTTGGACCGTCGTCCGCCGGAGGGGTTCCCTGCCGACTACGTGGGTGTGGATAACCGGCACGCTGCCATGCAGCTGGTGCAACACTTGATCAGCAAGGGGCACCGTCACATTGCCCACATTACCAATGTGGATAATGCCTCCACCGTATACGAGCGATTGCAGGGGTATCGGGATGCGCTTCTGGAGGCGGGTATCCCGTTCCGCCCGGAACTGGTGCTGACCGACACCGGCAGGCCAGAGGCAGGGTTTCAGGACGTGCACGAGGAACTGGCGACGCGCTTGCTGGAACTACCCGGTCCGCCTACCGCCGTTTTCTGCGTGCACGACGTGCTGGCACTGCGCTTGATTGACGCGCTCAGAGCCAAAGGAGTGCGCGTGCCAGAGGATATGGCTGTTGCCGGCTTCGACGGGCTGGAGCGATGGTTACCCGGCTCGCCGTTCCTCACGACAGCGAACCAGCCTTTTGAGCGCATCGGTGAGTGGGCGGCACAGCTTCTGCTGCAACGAGTGGAGCAGGGTGACGGGGGAGCGTACCAGCACGTGCTGCTAGAAGCTCCTGTTCACGTTCACGCCTCCACGCGCCATACGCGACGTGAGGCAGAATCTCATCTTCTTTCAGGGAGGGAAACACCATGAAACGACACGCTTTTACGCTGATCGAGCTGCTGGTGGTCATCGCGATTATCGCGATTCTGGCAGCCATCCTGTTCCCCGTCTTCGCACAAGCACGGGAGAAGGCTCGTCAGGCAAGCTGCACCAGCAACCTGAAGCAAGCTGGTCTGGCAATGCGCATGTACATGGACGACTACGACCAGAGGGTCGTGCCGGGCTTTCGCTATCTGGACGATGGGCTAACCCAGATCCTGTGGTATATCGACTTACTAGACCCCTACGTAAAGAACGCTGGAGTCTGGACTTGCCCCAGCCGCTCGAACTACACGGAGTGGAGACGGGAGTTCTTGCCGGAAGGTGAAGGACCAAACAAGCGGCGGCTGTACTGGTCCTACGCCTTCAACAACTCTTGGAACTGCTGTGGCATTCCGGGCGACCGTCCAGAGGCCCAAAACTTCACTGGTGACACTCTAGGACACTCCATTCCCTATCCCCAAGAAACAGCCTTCGCAGAGCCTGCCAGACTGCTGACCCTTGTGGACGGATGCACGATGCAGATTTGGGCAGCCGCCTTCCCCTCACCGGGTTTGGGTGCGGGTACCTCGGTCGGCTTTGACTACCTCGCGGGGGGCGAGCGGCAGAGCGCGGAGTGGGGCACCTGCAAGGCGTCGGTGCGCATCGCGCACAACGGCATGTTCAACGTGCTGTTCCTGGACGGGCACGTGAAGTCCTTACGCGAGACTACCTTTGATATGTGGAACGCCCGTCCGGGCAATACCTACAGCTGGGTCATACGCTAATCGAAAACTGCGGGCGGGTGCATCCGCGGATGCACCCGCTCCAAACAGGAGGTAAACTGCCGTGAAAAAAGAGGTAGGATGGCCCTTAGTCATTGCGGTGGTGGTGATTGTGCTGGCGGTAGTGGCGTACTTCTATTACAGCAAGACCGCCACGCCACCGCCGAAAGAAGCAAGCGTGTTTGGGGCAGACGCACCTGAGGGAGATGCGGGTCCTGGCATGACGCCCGACGTGATGCCACAGGCGCCCCAACAAGCCCCGACGGCTCCCCGATAGACGGTTTTTCACGGCTTCGCCATCAGGGTAAAGCCGCGGCGAGAACCCGGTGGACATCAGGCTCCTTTCCAGACGTCTGCCAGGCTTTTCGTCAGCTGGCTGACAGCGTGCAGATAAGTTTAAATGATGGTATCCAGTAACTCTTCCGTCTCTGATGGGTTCCAGACGGAGATCGATGAGTAGCGCAAAAAGTCGTCCTTGTTAAAGGTGAGCAAATGGCGGATCCCAAGCAGTTCCATGACAGCAACCAAACGCGCATCCCAAACCTGCTTTCCGCGCACCTGGTGACGATGGACAAGCGACAGCCACTGCTGCAAAATGCCCGGTGGTTCCTCTAAGAACTCGTGGACGTTCAGGAAGTGCTCGATGTCACCAATAGCTGTTTGAGGGGATAAACCCAGGCCGCCACGCACTTCGGCAGGGCGTGTTGCCACCGACCAGTATTCTATGAGTGATTGGGTCGTTATACAAACACTACATTGCGACTGCCACAGCCGCCGGACGCAGGAAATCGTTAACGAATGATAGGGGTCACCGGTGTCGCGCTCGCGAACTAGGACACTGGTGTCCAAAAGGATGACTGGCATGGAAGTTAATCCTCATAAATGACTTCTCGCCGCAACTCTTCGTCGGTTAGCGAGCGGCGGGTAGGGTGTGCCCGGAAGTACTCGATCGCTGCTTCCAGCTGCCGTATCCTGGGTTCGGCGGGGATTTCAGTGATAATCAGGCGTACCTGCTGCCCCGCTCGTAGATCCAGCGGCTGGCGCGGGACCAGGACGCGACCGTCGTATTCTGCTTCGACCGAAATCACCGACATGAGAGATCACCCTCTCCATTATACCACGTTTCCTCGCGCTACCTTTTGTGTGGCAGCGGAGGCAGTAGCTGCTTGAGTCGGTAGATTTCGTCACGAATCTCGGCGGCACGCTCGAACTCCAGCGCCTTCGCCGCCGCTTTCATCTCTTTCTCCAGCTCGGCGATGACGCCGCGGATGTCCTCTGGCGTGGCGTTTTCGGGCAGGGAGGGGCGCACCGTATATTCGGCTCGGTTCTCCGCTACCTTCTCCGCGCGCACCACCTCCCGCACTGCTTTGACAATGGTCTGCGGGGTGATGCCGTGCGTCTCGTTATACTCCATCTGCACGCGGCGGCGGCGGTTGGTCTCGTCAATCGCGCGCTGCATGGAGCGGGTGATGTTATCCGCATACAGGATGACCTGTCCGTTCACGTTGCGCGCGGCGCGCCCTATCGTCTGAATCAGGGAGGTCTCGGAGCGCAGGAAACCCTCCTTGTCGGCATCCAGAATAGCCACCAGCGACACCTCTGGCAGGTCTAACCCCTCGCGCAGCAGGTTGATACCCACCACCACGTCGAACACACCCAAGCGCAAATCGCGCAGAATCTCCGCCCGCTCGATGGTCTGCACGTCCGAGTGCAGGTACTGCACGCGGATACCCAGCTCCTCCAGATAGGCGGTGAGGTCTTCCGCCATCTTCTTGGTCAGCGTAGTCACCAGCGTGCGCTCGCCACGCTCCACGCGCTGTCGAATCTGCTCGACCAGGTCGTCGATCTGCCCCTTCGTTGGCTTAACGATGACCTCCGGGTCTACCAGTCCCGTCGGGCGGATGAGCTGCTCCACAATCTGCTGGCTATGCTCCCGCTCGTAGGGACCCGGCGTGGCGGAGACGAAAATGACCTGCTTCCAGAGTTTCTCCAGCTCCTCGAACTTCAGGGGGCGGTTGTCCAGCGCGGAAGGCAGGCGGAAGCCGTACTCCACCAGCGTCTCCTTGCGCTGCCGGTCGCCGTTATACATGCCGTGCAACTGGGGGATGGTCTGGTGGGACTCGTCGATGAACACGAGATAATCTTCAGGGAAGTAGTCCAGCAAGGTATGCGGTCGCTCGCCGGGTTGGCGTCCGTCGAAGTATCGGGAGTAATTCTCGATGCCCGAACAGTAGCCCAGCTCGCGCATCATCTCGATGTCAAACTCGGTGCGTTGCCGCAGACGCTGCGCTTCCAGCAATTTGCCTGCGGCTTCGAAGCGCGCGCACTGCTCTTCCATCTCCCGCCGTATCTGCTCGATGATACTCTCCAGTCGGTCCCATGGGGTGACGTAGTGCGTGGCGGGGAAGATGCTGACGCTGTTGCGCGATTGCAGTACCTCGCCCGTCAGCGGATCGACAAGGGTGATTTTCTCCACCTCATCCCCGAAGAACTCCACGCGGGTGAGGATGTCCTCATCGGCAGGCAGGATTTCCAGCACATCGCCCCGCACGCGGAAGGAGCCCCGCTCTGTGAGGAAATCGTTGAAGTTGAATTGCATGCGCACCAGCTGGCGACGAATCTCTTCCAAATCGTATGCCTTGCCCCGATGCAGCACCAGCACCTGCTGTTTGTATTCTTCGGGAGAACCCAAACCGTAAATACACGACACACTGGCAACCACAATCACATCGCGTCGTTCCAGCACCGCCTGCGTGGCGGCGTGGCGGAGACGGTCAATCTCGTCGTTGATGGAGGCGTCCTTTTCGATGTAGGTATCGGTTTGCGGAATGTATGCTTCGGGCTGATAGTAGTCGTAGTAGGAAACAAAGTATTCCACCGCGTGTTCGGGAAAGAACTCGCGAAACTCCTGCGTCAGCTGGGCGGCGAGGGTCTTGTTGTGTGCAATGACCAGCGTGGGGCGATTAAGACGCGCGATAACCGACGCCATTGTGAAGGTCTTACCACTTCCCGTCACGCCAAGCAGGGTCTGATAGCGGTAGCCTTTCTGCACGCCCTCCACCAGCTTCTCGATCGCTTGCGGCTGGTCGCCTTTCGGGGTGTAGTTCGGGTTCAGTTTGAAGGTATCCATCTGCCTCGCCTCCACTGCGAGGAGTCTACCCGATAGTGTGGTACAGGCGCAACCCGGTTGTTACCGTGTGCCGTCGGGGTTACCGTTGCCGCCGCGCCGACGGAGTTCTTCCTCCAGCTCGCGCAGGCGTGCTTCCAGCTCGGCGCGTCTCCGGGCTTCCTCTTCCGCACGGCGCTCTGCCTCCCGCACCCGAAGGGCTTCCTCTTCCGCACGGCGCTCTGCGTCCTGCAGCTGGCGCAGCAGTTTTAGATACTCTTCCGTCGTCTGCTGGGGGGAGGGCAGGAAGCTGCGCGACGTCGGGTCCCAGAGCAGCACCTGGTATCCCTCGTCCTCTGCGCGCACCACAACAGACAACCCCAGCAGTTCGCTGTGCGCCCACCACTCGCGGTCGTTCGGTCGTTCGTTGGGCATCAGTTCATATTCGTCGCCTTTCAGGCGATGGAGCATCACCGGCTGCACCAGGTAGTCGCGAAGCACGTCCACAAGGATGTATTCCTTCACTCCTAACCGCTGGTAGAGCCGATATTTGCGGTACATATCCTCGCCTGCGGTCGAGCGGGAGGTCAGTTCGAAAATCACATCCGGCGCCTTGCCCTCTTCCCACACCTTCCACGTCGGGCGCCATGGACGCTTCGGCACCCCAAAAACCACGTAAATGTCGGGCGCGACGCGCTGGCGCGGGTTGCCCTCGATCCAGTACATAAACTGATTGCCTGCGACGTATACGTCTTCCCGCCCCGCCAAGTACGCTTGCAGGGCAGCAATCAGGTACACCATCGTCTGCAAGTGTTCCGGGCTTTCTGCCATCGGCTTGCCATCCGAATACGGGTAGAACACCGCTTGCTGCTGTTGCGAGACGGACATGCGCACCACCTCGCCTCTATTATATCCGAAGCCAGTGCAGGAAGAGAAGCCATCCGCGCGTAAGGTTAAAGCATCAGCCGACAACGAGGTAGATACAGTGAAGCGAATTGACGGGACTTTCATCCAGTTTTGGGCGAGTATGCGCGACGTCGGCGTGGCGCAGTGGCAGCGCGAGTTCGCCGCGATGCACGCGCTGGGATTCCACACCATCATCCTGCAGTGGACGCAATCGGTTACCTCACTTTCACCACCTGTTCCGTCTGCTGAACGAGCGGCAGGAGTTTGGCGTCGATATCCGACTCGTCCGTTCCCACATCCGCCTTAAAGAGGAACCAGTGTTCCACATGCTCGACGGAGCCTCCAGCGGGTATCTTGCTCAGAGGTCCCAGCGTCTCCATCTCCAGCATATCTGCGTTGGTAAAGGTCTCTGTATTGCAGCCATAGTCAGGATAAGTTGCGCTAGGGTCATAGCCATAGCGTTTCAGAAACACTTCGCCGTTCAGCACGTAAGCCGCCCAGCCCTGCTTATTGAGCATTCCCACTTTCTGTTTGCCCTTATCGTCTTTTGGAACGGTTGGGTCCTGCTTAAGCTGGATGTAGCGGGTGCCCCATATCCAGCGCGGATCGCGCATGTCCGTGTAGTGCCACAATACCAGCGCGCGGGCGGGCAGTAGATACTCTGAGTGGGGGATATACGGCTCCTGAGGAAAGATGGCTCGTCCGCCCGGAGCCATTACGGTCAGGCACCAGGGGGCAGCTTCGATATCCCACAGGTTCTTGTTGATGAGTCGGTGTACCAATTTCAGGTGGTTGCTGTCTGGCGACAGGGTAATCTCCATCTGCTTCTGGATGCCTGTAGAGGGTTCAACCGGTTGAGTCAGAGTAAGGGTTTTGCCGTCCCAGGCATACTGCACCGGACCGTTGTCCGGGGCGTAGGTCCGGGGCATCTGCTCGGGAGCGTGCCACAGCCTGTGTCCGCCGTACGGACGCCACTCGCTGCCGCCCGTTTTGCCGAGCTCTTCTTTCACTTCGTGGAACAGGTTCTGCCCACCGACGAAACCACACCGGATGACGCGAGGTCCCACATCGGTCGTGACGATAATTTCGATCTGTCCGTTGCTCAGGCGTATGCAGTTTTGCCAGCCTCCGTAGCGGACTTTTTCCTGAAATTGCAGTTGCCCTGCGGACGCTGCAGAGAGCAGAGCAGGGATAAACAGCCCCGCCGTTCGCCATGACATGGCGATGACACCTCCTTCTGTCCAGCTTTCTCTTCACAGGCACATTCGCGTTGGGGAGAAGGGGTTCCTGCCCGGGAAGGGTCTGGTGCGGGTCTGCATGTGCATCACACCGGTTGCTTCGATCCTTGGCATCTGCTACAATAACACGGCTGATACTTGTTGGCTGGAGGCTGGTCATGCGGCGGTATACCGGTTGGGTCGTGGGAATATGTCTGGTGCTGGCAGTGGGACGGGCGTATGCAGCGCCGGAGCTGCGTGCTTTCTGGGTGGATACCTGGCACGCGGCACTACGCACGCCAGCGGAGGTCGACGCCCTGATACAGGCAGCGCGCACGGCGAAGGCAAACGCCCTGTTTGTGGAGGTGCGTAAACGCGGGGATGCTTATTACCTCTCGCACTACGAGCCTGTAGCCAGCGATGTGTCGGGCGGTTTTGACCCTCTAGCGTATTTGATACATCGGGCACACCACGAGACGCCGAGCCTTGAGGTGCACGCCTGGCTCGTGATGCTGCCGGTGTGGAACTCCACAACGCCTCCATCCAATCCGACTCACCCTTATAACCGTTTCCCGCAGTGGCTCACGCTGAATGACAGCGGCGCAAGCTATGACGGCAGTAACTACAGCTTGGACCCCGGCCATCCGGAAGCGGCAGACTTCCTGTACCGCGTCGCGCTGGACGTGTTGAGGCACTACGACGTGGAAGGTATTCACTTCGACTATATCCGCTTCGCGGGCAACCGCTGGGGATACAACCCGGTGAGCGTCAGCCGATTCAACGCTGTTTACGGACGCACAGGGCAACCTGCATACAACGACAGTAACTGGTCGCAGTGGAGACGGGACCAGGTCACACAGCTGGTGCGCCGAATCTACGCCTCGGCGGTCGCCATCAAGCCCTGGTGTAAGGTGACCGCTGCAACGATTACGTGGGGCAACGGTCCCACCAGCGAATCAGCGTGGTTCTCTACCTCGGCATACAGTTCGGTGTTTCAAGACTGGCGGGCGTGGACAGAAGAGGGTATTCTGGACATCGCCATTCCTATGTGCTATTACAACCACTCCAACTCCACCTACCGCACCTACTTCAATAACTGGATTACGTGGACGAAGAATCACCGTTATAACCGCTCGGTGGCGATTGGGCTGGGGGCATACCTCAATACTCTCTCGAACACCCTCACTCAGATCAATCTGGTGCGCACGCCCACAACGCAGGGGGGATATTCGGATGGGATTGTCTTCTACTCGTACGCAGCGCCAAACGTGGACAGCTCCGGTAACATCCAGTGGTATAACCCGGCTGCCTATACCACCTTTGGCAACTACTTCGGGCAGTGGGAGCCCGTTCCCGACCTGCCGTGGAAGACCAATCCGACAACGGGTATCGTCATGGGGGTTGCTCTGAGGGGGTCGAACCTGCAGCCTCTGGACCGCGCCACGGTGACCCTTTTCCGCAGCGGCTTCTCGCGCTCGCTATTCACCGATGGTAACGGTGCATTTGCTTTTGTGGATGTGCCTCCGGGCACCTACACGCTGCGCGTCAGTGCATCGGGTTTGACGCCTGTCAACAGGACGGTCACCGTGTCCGCAGGCAGCGTATGGCGCGAGACGGTGCTGGCGGGCAGTTCGGGGGGTAATGTGTGGCCCATGGCTGACCTGCTTCGGCAGAGCGATGGGCAGATGGTGCTATTACAGGATGTGCGCGTCGCCGCAGGCAACGACAGGCTGGGGGGAGCAATCTATGTGGAAGACGGTCAGTCGCCTGTCGCCATCCGAGTGAATACGAACCCGGCAGTGCCGTGGATTGAGGGTGACCTTCTGGTGATTCTGGGCACGCTGTCCACGCAGGGCAGCGAGCGCGTGATTGTGCCCTCAGCGATACGGCTGGTGGGGGTAGAACTGCCCTCACAGCGTTCGCTACAACTGCAGGTGGACTGGCAGCAATGGCTGGGTAACAGCGTGCCGGTGCAGATAGAGGTGTTACGTGCTAACGGCACACTGGTCAGGCGATACACTCTCACGCCCGACGACGCAGGTATCGTGACACTGCCCAGAGATGGCGCAATCGCTCCGGGCTGGTATGATGTGCGTGTGAAAAGCTCGCACTGGCTGTCCAGAAGGCTCAGGGGCGTTTTTCTCCCATCCACGGGAAGCGCGGAGGTTTCGCTCATCAACGGCGACGTGGACGGCGATAACGAGATAACCCTGCACGACTTTGGGCGGATGGTGCAGGCTTTTGGTACGGTTCGGGGCGACGCCCTGTGGAACGCCGACGCCGATCTGGACGGCGATGGCGAGGTGACCCTTTTCGACTTCGGTATTCTGGTGAGCCATTTCGGCTTGAGCGGGGAGTGAAATGCGCCAGAGGCTGTATCTTTGGCTGCGCAAGGCGTGGGCGGTCTTCAGCATCTATTTTCAGGACTCGCTGGCATATCGCGCGCAGGCGGTGATCTGGATCCTCACCGATGTCGTGCCTGCGATGGTGATGCCGCTGGTTTGGCTGTCCGCGTATGGAGGGCGGTCTCACATCGGCGGCTACGCTCCGGGCGAGATGGTGCTGTATTACCTCTGCATGGTCACGTTTACCAACTTCGTGGTCACGCATCAGATGTGGGATGTGGCGACGGAGATTAAGGAGGGACAGTTCTCGGTTTACCTGGTACGCCCCTTCAGCTACTTCCAGACCAACCTTATCCGCAATCTGGCGTGGCGGGTGTTTCGCCTCGTGGTGTTTGTGCCAATGCTTGCACTGGCTGTCTGGATTTACGCCCCGCACCTCACGCAGGCGCGGTTTGAATGGGGTCCGACCTTCTGGCTATCGCTGGTGATGGGGCACCTGGTATCGTTCATGCTGGCATACGCCCTGGGGTTGCTGGCACTGTTCTTTCAAGAAGTGTTCAGCGTATACAACATCTACTATATCCCGATGCTGTTCCTGTCGGGACAGTTAGTGCCTATCGGGGTCTTTCCGGAATGGTTGCAGGCTTTGAGCCGTTATTTGCCCTTCCAGTACACCGTTGCCCTGCCCACGGAGGTCTTCATGGGAAGAGTGCCGGAGTCTTTAGCGTGGCAGGGTATTGGGATACAGGTGGCATGGACGGTGTCGCTGTATCTGCTGGCGAAGGTGTTGTGGCGGAAGGGTCTGCTATACTATACAGGGGTGGGGATGTGAAGTGCGTCGCTATTGGCGGCTGTACAAAGTGTTCTGGCGCAACGGCTTCCGGCGCGAACTGGAGTTTCGGGCGAACTTCTGGGCGAAGGTCATCACCAACTTTGCATGGTTGTTCTTCTTCATCGCGCTGGTGGAGGTTATCTACGCGCGCACCGATGCCGTCGCCGGCTGGAACCGCAACGACGCCTTCCTGCTAGTAGCGACCTGTTACTGGATGAGCTCCATCGCCAGCATCACCTTCTTCCGCAACCTGTGGATGCTGCCCAGCCTGATACGACTGGGCACGTTTGACTTCGTGCTGGTGAAGCCCGTTTCCAGCCTGTTCTGGACATCGTTTCGCTTCGTGAACATGGATGAGATAGGCACCCTCATCGGTTCCTTCGCCATGTTGGGTTATGCGGTATCACGGATGCGTCCGCTGCCCGACCTGACGCAGGTAGTCGAGTATTTTGTGCTCTGTTTCAGCGGGTTAACCATGTACTACTCGTTCTACCTGCTGGCGATGACGCTCTCCTTCTGGCTGGTGCGGGTGGACAACCTCTCCGCGCTAGTGGACACCATCCTGTATATGGCGCGTTTCCCAACGGACATCTTTCGGGGTGTGTTGCAACGCATATTGACCTTCATTATCCCTCTCGCGTTCATCGCCACCATACCCTCCAAAGCGATGCTGGGCAGGATGGAGTGGTGGTTATTGCCGGTGGGAGTAGGACTGGCAATGTTTTTCCTCGCCTGCGCGATAGCTTTCTGGCGATTTGCCACGCGGCACTACACCAGCGCAAGCAGCTGAGGGAATCCCATGCGTGCCTCACAGTTACCATTTGCCACTCTAAGGGAAGTGCCCGCAGATGCCAGCAGTGTGCATGAGCGATTGTTGCGTCGTGCGGGCTTTGTGCGCAAGGCGGAAGCGGGGGTATATCTTTTCCTGCCACTGGGGGCTTATGCGCTTCGTCGCGCTGTGACGCTGCTAGAAGAGCAGTGCGCAGCCGCAGGGTTCCATCCGGTGATAACGCCCCTTGCGGAGCCTGTGCAGGCAGTGTTCGAATCTGCCCGCTCTCAGGTTCGTTCGTGGCGCTCTCTGCCGCTGAGATGGTACGCGATGAACCAGATACGCCGCGAGGAGGTGGAGCCGCGCGGCGGCTTGCTAGAGGCTCGGGAGAGACTGCTGTTCAGGATGTGGTGTTTCGACGCGGATGCCCCGTCAGCAACCGAGAGTATGAAATTGATGAGGGACACCCTTGTCCATGCGTGCAGGCAGATGGGAACGAAGGTGCTTGCAGGGGAGTGCGAAGGATGGTCGTTGCTGGCGGTGGTAGAAGGCGGCGAAGATGCGTTCTTGCAGTGCTCCTCCTGCAGTGCAGCTGCTGCGACGGAATGTTATCCCCTGCCAGCCTTCGATGCATCTGTGGCGTCCTACGATGCTGTGCCGCCTGCTGAAATCGTCAGCACGCCCGACCTGCGCACGGTAGAGGAAGTCGCTCAGTTTCTCCGCGTGCCGCCGTCGAGACTGGTAAAGACGTTGCTGCTGGAGGTCGATGGAAAGGCGGTAGCCGCACTGGTGCGGGGTGACCACGAACTGAGCCTGCGTAAAGTGCAAAGGGCTCTGGGTGCGAAAGAGGTGCAGTTGATGTCTTCCGAGCAGGTGGAGGAGGTCAGCCGTGCACCTGTCGGCTTCGCGGGACCGGTTGGGCTGGAAGGGGTGCTATTGATAGCCGACCACGCGGTACGCCAGATGCAGGATTTTGTGGTAGGGGCGAATGTGGCGGACGCACATCGCATCCACGTCTGCTGGGGGCGCGACTTCGGAAAGCCGTCGTGGCTGGACCTGCGAACCGCTTCCGCTGGCGACCAGTGCGCCCACTGTGATGGCGAGCTGGTTCTGAGGCGGGGTATTCTTGTAGGGGAGGTACGTTTGTGGCGCGGCGCGCATGGGCTGGTGTATGATGATGCTCAGGGTGTGCAGCAACCGGTGCAGGTCATACTGGGCGAACTGAACCTCACGCGCCTGATAGCGGCTCTGGTGGAGGCAAACCACGACAGCGATGGCATGGTGTGGCATCCGCGCATCGCGCCTTTTGACGCCATCATCCTGCTGCTGAATCCTTCCGAAGAGTCGCCTCGCGAGGTAGCGGAGAGGATATCGCTGTCTCTTGAGGAACGCGGCATCGATGTCCTGCTGGATGACCGCGATGAACGCGCCGGAGTGAAGTTTAAAGACGCCGACCTGGTCGGCATACCCCTTCAGGTGGTGGTGGGGCGTTCGGCGTCGGAGGGGGTGGTGGAGGTGCGCCTGCGCCGCGATAGACAGCCCCATCAGGTCGCCGTAGAGGATGTAGCCATTGTGGTGGAAGAGCTGCTATACCGCGAGATGGAGGTAACCGCTTGAGGGTCGTGCGTTTGCTGGTTTTGCTGGGGCTCATCGTGGTGGTGGCTGTGCAGTTCCGTGCCTGCCTGCGCCCTGCGATGACAGGTCAGCCGGCGGCGGAGCTGTTTGCCTCACGCTGGTGGAACTCGGAGCCATTGACGATGCAGAGCCTGCGCGGCAAGATGGTACTGCTGGATTTCTGGGCTGTATGGTGAGGAGCGTGCATGGCGGGGCTGCCGGAGGTAGCCCGATTACATGAGGAGTACGCCTCGCGCGGTGTGGTGGTCATCGGCGTGCATGACGCTTCGGGCAACCCAGAGGGTATCGAGCAGGTTCTGCGCGAGAAGGGGATAGAATATCCGGTGATGCGCGATACGGAAGCACGTGAGACCTTTTCGGCTTACCAGATCATGGGTATCCCTCACCTGATTTTGGTTGGCAAAGACGGTACAATTGTGGCAGACGGCAAACCGCTCCGGGAAATAGAAACGTTGATTCGGCGGCAGCTGGGGGTTCCATGAGAAGGCAGCCTGCAGTATTGACGGTCACTCTCAACGCGGCGGTAGACAAGACCTATCGCGTCGAGGGTTTTTGTCTGGACAGGGTGTTCCGCGTAGAGTCGGGCAGAGTGGTTGCCGGTGGGAAGGGCATTAACGTAGCACGGGTGTTGCACACGCTGGGCGTGCCGGTCATGGCGACTGGCTTTCTCGGCGGACACAACGGCGCGTTCATTCTGGATAGCCTGAAGCAGGAGGGCATCCCCGGCGACTTCGTGTGGACGCAAGGGGAGAGCCGCGTGTGTCTGGCAGTCATTGACCCTATCCACGGAACGCAGACCGAGCTGAACGAGATTGGGCCCGAAATCCATCCCGAGGAGGTCACGGCGCTGGAAGACAAATTGAGGCAGCTGTTGCGCCGGTTCGACTACGTCACCCTGTCTGGCAGCGCACCTCCTGGAGTGCCCGACGATTTTCACGCACGGGTCATCCGCATGGGACGCGAGGCTGGAGTAAGGGTAGTGCTGGACAGCAGCGGCGCGTTACTCAGGTACGGAGTGGAAGCCATCCCATGGATGGTGAAGCCCAATCGCGCGGAACTGGCTGCCGTTTTCGGGCGCGAGCCTGCAGGGCGGGAAGGTGCGCTGGAGATGGCTCGTCGGCTCCGCGAGAAAGGCATTGAGATTGTGGTGGTAACGCTGGGCAAGCAAGGGGCAATCTGGGTCAGCGCGGAAGGAGAGTGGTTCGCGCAACCGCCCGAGGTAGAGTTCGTGAGCGCGGTCGGCTCCGGCGATTCGATGCTGGCGGCGATGCTGTATGCGGTCATTCAGGGCATGTCTGCTCCCGACGTGCTTCGCTGGGGGGTGGCGGCTGGTGCCGCTAATGCGGCGGTATTCGGCGCGGGGTTCTGTACACGGGAACAGATTGAGACATTAATACCGAAGGTGTGGTGTGAACAAATTGTTGTCTAATGGACGTTCACGCCGTGCTGGTCAACCCGCAACCATCATCAGACATTTCATGGCTTCGGTCGCTGCGCCAGATAATCACGGAGGTATTCTATCACTGTGTCTCGCACAGATCTTGCCGTCTCAACAGCCTGCCTTGCGAATCCATTCCTGAACGTAGTCCCAAATAACCTGTTCACGGCTCCGACTCATACAGCACCTTGCCCCAATGATGGGCAGGATAGGCAATGCCTCCTACCACATTTTTGGTCTCCTCGAACTCGTGACTACTCATGAACAGTATCTGCAAACAGATTTCACTGTTCCGACGTATGTCTCGCAAAGATTTCCATGCGACTTTCGGGTCAGGCGGATTGTCCATAACTATCAGCAGGTCGATATCACTGTCAACGGTTGGTTGCCCGTAGGCGTAAGAACCAAAGAGGATGACTTTGCCGGGCTTAAACCGCTGTACCAGTTGCTCAACTACCTTTGTGATGCCGTCGGGCGTCGAGCGCAATGTGTGGTTGGCGGATGCAACACTCATTCCTGTCTGCCCTTACAACTGTTATCTGCTACTAGTATACCTCTGGTTCCGCTGTTATCTGCAACTTTGGGGAGTAATCTCAACGACCCTCCTGCAGGCTTTTCGCTGGTGAGCGACGAAACTGCCACCTGAGATGAGCAACGAGGTGACCACCACTCTTCCCAAGTGGCAGCTGCAGGTGGTGCAGGTCGGGCAATCGATCGCCACCACCATGATTCTTTACGGTCAGCCCTTCTACGCCCGGCGAGCGCTGGAATGGAGCCCCGCTACCATCGCCATCGCGCAAATCGGTATCGGTCTTCTCACGGCAATCGGGTCGGTGCTGGGGGGCAGGCTCATCGAACGGCGCGGCTGTCGCACCTCGATGAAGCTGGGACTGGTCGGACTGATTGCTGGTTCTCTGGCAGGCTGGCTCCTCCCAGAGGGCTGGAACATGGTAACAGCGACCGTGCTGGTCGCGGCATTTCAGGGGTTTGTCTGGCCCGCCATTGAAGCTGCCATCACACGCGGCGAGCCACAACACCGTGTTCAGCACCTGGTCGGAATGTATAACCTCGGTTGGTCGGGAGGGAGCGGCTTTGCGTTCTTCATCACCACCCCGCTCATGAGCGCCTTCGGTTTGCGGGCGATGTTTGCTCTGCCGCTCATGCTCTACCTGTTTAATCTCTTCCTGCTATGGAAAGTGCTGCCCGATTACGACAGCGTGCCCGACGAACACCATACCGTCGTAGACTCCGAAGGCGTGGAACTGACGCCGCAGCAACGCCATGCCTTCCGCCTGCTGGGATGGGTGGCGAACCCGATGGCATACGTCGCCATCAATGTAATCGTCACCTACAACCCCGTGGTGGCACAGCGTATCGGCGTCAGTTTCGCCACCGCCAGCAGCTGGTTCAGCCTGTGGTTCTATGTGCGCATGTTTGCCTTCGAGCTGCTGCGTCGCTGGAGCGGCTGGCACTATCGCCCCAACCTGCTGTTTGCCGCGTTCGGTATGGCAATGCTGGGCTTTGCGGGCATGATGTTTGCCCCTTCGCTGGCGCTGCATCTGCTGGCGCAAATCGTCTTCGGGCTGAGCATCGGGTTGCTATACCAGTCTTCGCTGTTCTACTCAATGGCGGGCAGCGAGGAGAAAGGCACGCACGGCGGCTTTCACGAATCGTTCATCGGGCTGGGACTGGCGACTGGGGCGAGTTTAGCGTTTGTGGGCGACCGTATCGCGCCGCAGCATCCTGCGCTGTCGGTGTTGCTGGTGTGGGGGCTGATGGGGGTGTGTCTTGCGTTGATGTGGCGTATCGCGCGTGGGATGTCTTCTTCAAAGCCTTCGTGATCCACTGGTCGCGCAGGCAGGAATCTTCTGCATCACCGCGAATCCCTCAACATCCATCGAACACCCGAAGGGAGGCTAGAATCATGGCGTTCAAGTATGACCTGGCACGCTTCATTCCGTTTCGCGATGTGGAGGTGTGTGCCCGTGTGCGCGCTATCCCGCGCGAACGGATCACCGAACACCCGAATCCCGACTTCAAGATTCGCGTCATCGACGACCGCGCCGAGTTTTATGCGGCGTTCGCCACCGACATCGTGAGCCGCATCAAGCAGGCGCTGGATGAGGGCAGGCAGTTTGTGGGCATCTTTCCCGTGGGACCCATGCCACAGTACCCCATCGCTGCCGAGATGATTAACCGCCTGCGCATCCCGATGCACCATGTGCATACCTTCAACATGGACGAATACGCCGACCAGGACGGCAACACCGCCCCGCGCGATTGGGAAGGTTCCTTCCAGCGGGCGATGTGGGAGAGCTTCTTCCTGCGCATCGACCCCGAGCTGCGCCCGCCAGAGAAGCAAATCCATTTCCCTACCACCGACGTCATTAAGGACTACAGCAAGATGATTGCCGACATGGGTGGGGCGGACGTATGCTACGGCGGCATCGGCTGGTGCGGACATATCGCCTTCTGGGAGGCGCATCTCGGCGATGAGTTCGGCGATGACCTGGAGGCTTACAAGAAGGCGGGCGCGCGGCTGGTGGAACTGCACCCGATGACCATCATGCAGAACGCGCTGCACTCCTTTGGCGGTGACTGGTCGTGGGTACCGCCCAAAGCCAACACGATTGGTCCGGCAGATATTCTGGGCGCGAAACACCGCAGTTTCTGGCTCGACGGCGACCTGGGCGGAGGTGTCTCGTGGCAGAGGTTCATCGCGCGGTTGGTGGCGCATGGTCCCGTGAATACCTACGTGCCCGGTAGCATTCTGCAGACCGCCCGCACCGACTACACCCTGCTGGGCGGCGTGGCGGACAACGTGGAAATCCACATGAGCTGAGGGAGGCAACCGATGGCGGAATACGGTGTGCTGGTTC